>Ga0105051_10000118_pt1 | contig 90987 bp, 80 predicted proteins | sample FRY02_FD_78383 | JGI IMG/M metagenome (GOLD analysis project Ga0105051, IMG submission 78383) | Freshwater microbial communities from Lake Fryxell liftoff mats and glacier meltwater in Antarctica - FRY-02 (megahit assembly) | ecosystem: Environmental > Aquatic > Freshwater > Ice > Glacier... | reverse complement strand
TGAAAATATGATAGGGAAGTACGTAAAAAACCAGGGTAAGGAATATAAAAAACTACACGAGGATCGTCAGTTAGTGTTCTTCTAAAATACCCCGCTGCTTGCGGCGGGGATCTCTTTTATTTATGCCGACGATATATTAACATAAAATTACCAAATTAAATTTTACCTCAGAATAGTTTGTAATTTAGCTAAGACATCAATTTTCTTAGCAAGCTCTAAAAATATTTCGCGCTCATATTCTAATAATTTATCCTCAGTTAAAGCTTGAGTTTGAAGAATATCCTGTATCTTTAATAATATTGTTCTTTGCAGTTCATTATATTCGGAAATATCAAGTTCATCTTCTAGTCTAACTAAAGGAAATTGAATTATTTTAGCTGCCTTAATATTCTTAACTGGTAAATTTAGCTTCAACGCTTCATCTAAAAGATAGTGTTTGTTCATATTAACTATAATATTATCTAAACCGTAATCAGCGGCAAAATAATCAGCAGAACTAGACTTATTATGCGTAAGTATATTCTTAACATTCCTAACTAAAATATCTTTATTGTCGTGAGCGCGCATTAGCATTTCCTTAAGACCTCCAAAAGCAGGAATAAAACCAATACTTACTTCAACTAGTCCCGCAGTTAATTCTTGGTTGGCTACAACATAATCAGAATGTAATAAGATTTCGCAACCACCGCCTAATGCGTAGCCAGCAGCGCAACTGATAATATTAACTGAAGCGTATTTAAGACGCATCATAGCTGCTTGGCCTAATTTTAAGAATTCATCCAATCTAACGAAATCCTGCTGTTCTATACAATTAGCAATAAATTTCAAATCCGCACCAGCGGAAAAATTTCCCGCAGAAGAGTAAATATACAGATTTAGTTTTTTATCTTCAGCTAACCCTACCGATTCAATCAACAAATTAAATACTTCTTTATTAAGGCAGTTCATTTTGGTTTTAATGGTAAAAACTAACGCATTATTATAATTTGCTAACTGCGCGGAATCATTTGCTAATAATATTTGGGTATCTTTAAGTTTGTTTTCGCAAGCAAGGAACTTTTCTGACTTAATATTATTATACTCAGCATTAGCTAAATAATCAGGTAATGGTAATTGCAAATTTTGAGCTTCTTTTATTAGCCATTGCCAGCCCCCCTTCATTTGAGTATTAAGCAGTTCGAAAGGCCCTAGTTTCCAGCTATAGCCTAACTTCATAGCTAAATCAATATCATAAATATTATTAGTAACAATAGGTATTAGATTAGTAAGATATAAATAAAATTCAGCTAAGCTTTCGGCAAAAAATTTGCCATATTGGTTATCTGATGATAAAAGTTCCTTTATTGAATTAAAGTTTAATTCAGGGTCGGATACAGGTTTATAAGATAAATCGGTAAAATTTATTACTTCTTTGACTTTTTTGCCACTCGATGAAGTTATGCGATAAAAACCACCGTCACCTTTCCGGCCAATAAGTTTTTTCTGTAACATTTTATCTAAAACTAAAGTTTCTACGTAAATCTTTTGATAATAATCACTATCTGGCAAGTTACTAATTAGTGAAGTAGAAATTAATTTCATAACATCATGGCCGATAAGATCATAAAGCCCAAAAATTCCAGTGCTAGGAAATTTGAATAGCGTGTTAAAAATTTTATCAATCATAACTGGATCAAGCTGATTTTTGATAGTTTTACGTACTATCAACTCAAGTAGAAAACAGCCAATACGGTTGGCAATGAAACCAGGTGTATCATTAGTTTTAACAATAGTCTTACCGAGAATATGAGTTAAGAAATGTGATGTTCGCTGTATAACTTCAGAGCTTACACTTGAATCGGTAACAAGCTCCAATAATTCCATATATCGTGGAGGATTAAAAAAGTGAGTGATAAGAAAACGCGATTTAATAGAGGAAGGAAGCTTTTCTTTTAACTTTGCTAGAGGTAAAGTAGATGTATTAGAAGCGATTATGGCATTTTCTTTTAAGTAAGGAATAATTTTTTCATATAATTGGTGCTTAATCTCTAACTTCTCAATAATAACTTCGATAATCAAATCGCAATCCGAGATTAGTTCAAGATTATCTTCTAAATTACCAGTTTTAATGAACTGTTTTTTATCAGGATGTGATAAAGGAGGAGGCTTTTGTTTATCAAGTAACCCTAACGCTTTATTACTAATCGAGCTCCTGTCAGAATCATTACTTGCAATATCAAGTAATACAACTTCATGAGAGGAATTAGCTATTAAAGCAGCTATACCTGAACCCATTACTCCTGAGCCTATAACACAAACTTTTACTATAGAATTATTATTTGAAATAGTTTGATATCGAACCATGATTATTATCCTTTACTTATGATCATTATGAAGCGCTCCCAGCGGAGGCAAACAATCTCAAAGTTATTTGATGAGATTGCTGCGCTCACTTAAGACCGCTTGCAATAACGATCTTACTATCTTTTTTTTAGAATTGTTTTCTAAGTAAAAATAATATGCTCTATAGATTTAGAATTATGGTTTATTAAATCTTTAGCAAATTCCTTTTCTACGATTTTCTTTAAGCTATTACTCAAAGTTTGTCTCACATGGCCTAACATTTTTGGATCTGCTACTATTATTAAGCTTTTATATTTACTTTGAATATCATTAATAATCTTTTCCAAATATTCAGATACCATTTTAGCGGCTTCATGTTGCTCTAAATCTTTAGGTGCCGTATGAGGTTCAAATAAAGAGCCAGGATTTGATTTGTTTTGATAATGACTATCTCCTTTTTCCTTATTATGATGATGATGTTTCTCTGAAGTTAAAGCAAATTCTTGTGCTTTGCTAATTATTTTTGCACCCTGAGCATCGTATAGCATCATTCTTACACTATCTATAACTGCAACGAGTTTTAAACTTAAACTTTCTTTCATAATACCTCAACGCTTTTTAGTTGATTTAAAAATACCTCACTATGTGAGATCCTTGTAAAAAAGTTCTTAAAAGATAAAACGTCATTGCGAAAGAAAAATCTATAGCCGAGTGCCGCAATTTGCGAATTAAAGAGTATACTTCATAAGATTGTTTAATCGCTAATACTCAAATTGTATATTTGATTTCTCGCAATAACATTTCACCTATCTCGATCACCGTGCTCATTACACTTATTTACAATGACCTTAAGTAGTCAGGTAAAATGCTCCCTTAATATAAGGATAATTTTATGATAACTTTAATCAAAAATTTATACCAGCAGAATAATAAATATCGTAATTTATTTTGTTTCTTGCATATTTCTGTTAAATCTTATAAAACTCATTTTTATTTAATCTCCATTTATATATTGTAATGAATCAGAATTTAGTTAATTTAGCTGCGGCAATTATCCTTTCTCTTAGTGTTATTTTCGGCTGGCAATATTTTTATGATCGTCCTCGGCTAAAAAAAATAGAGCAACAACAAAAAATATATAGTCAACAAATAGCAATTGAAAAAAAACAAAATTCTCCATCAATTCAATCTAATAAAGAGACGCAGAATTCTGTTGCACGTATTAAAATTGATTCCGAGCTTTTATCAGGCTCAATTTCATTGAAAGGTTTACGGTTTGACGATCTAATTTTACTTAAATATAAGCAAGACTTATCAGCTAATAGTCCCCCTGTAACTTTGTTTTCTAATTCGCGTACTGATGAAGCTTACTTCGCAGAAATAGGTTGGTTTAGTAATTCGCTTGACTCTGACTTACCCAATAGTGAAACTGCTTGGAAGGCTGATAAGGAAACTTTAACTCCTAATAATCCAGTGCATTTATTGTGGGTCAATAAAAACAATGTTGAATTTTCAGTAACTATAAATATGGATGATAACTATTTATTTACTATAAAACAAACTATGGTAAATAACAGTGATCACCCGATTGAAGTACAACATTACGGGTTAATTAATCGTAAATATACTTCTAAAGAAAAATCAGTAAATATATTACACCAAGGGCCAATAGCTACTATTAATGGAAGCTTGCAGGAATATTCTTATGATGATCTTAAGGATAAAAAAATAGAGAAGTTTGCTCAAGGCCCGGTTGATTGGATCGGTATTACAGACAAATATTGGTTAGCAGCGATAATACCTGACAAAAGTACTACCTATAGTTCTAATTTTAATTATGCAATAAAAAACAATAATGAAAAGTTTCAAGTAGATTTTATTTCACCACCTAGCATTATAGAAAAAGGTGCGAAAGTAAGTATAAACCAAAAACTCTTTGCTGGGGCAAAAAAGGTTGATTTATTAGATAAGTATGAGAAAGAATATAATATTACTTTGTTTGACCGAGCTATAGATTTTGGTTGGTTTTACATAATCACTAAACCAGTCTTCAATGCCATGAATTTCTTCTATTATTATGTAGGTAATTTTGGCATTAGCATTTTGATTGTAACAGTCATTATCAAGCTTTTAATGTTTACTTTAGCTAATAAATCTTATCGTTCAATGAAAAGAATGAAAAGTCTACAGCCTGAAATCGAAAGAATTAAAGCTTTATATGCTGATGATAAAATGCGACTTAATCAAGAAATCATGACTTTTTACAAAAGAGAAAAAGTCAACCCTGTTGCTGGTTGTTTACCTTTATTGGTACAAATTCCAGTATTTTTCTCTATTTATAAAGTACTATATGTTACAATTGAGATGCGGCATGCGCCGTTTTTTGGTTGGATTAAAGATCTTTCAGCGCCAGATCCTACTTCAATTTTCAATCTATTCGGTCTATTAGCTTTTACGCCGCCGAGCTATCTAATGATTGGTATCTGGCCTATTATTATGGCCGGTACAATGTTCTTGCAACAAAAAATGAGCCCGGAACCAGCTGATGCTGTACAAGCGCAATTAATGAAATTTATGCCATTAATTTTTCTTGTAATGTTTAGTAGTTTTCCTGCAGGCTTATTAATTTATTGGTCATGGAACAATATTTTATCAATAATTCAGCAATATTATATTAATAAATTAAGTAATTAAATTTGCGGGCTTACAAGGATAAATGTATGGTATATGGCTTACTAATTAAATACGCTTAACAGAGGACTTTAATATTTTGAAGAATTGAATTAGTTATCCGGTTAGTGGGTCCGCCTGCGCAAAACTGTTAATGCGTAAGCGTATAAAATATAAAGATAAAAAAGAGCAATCCTTGAAATATTAAAGGTAAATGCTTTATAAATTTAAGAAATAACAAATGTCAATTGATAAGGTTACAAAGCTTTTCCGTCAAGAGGTGAAATTTATCGCAGGAGCTGCGCAAATTTGCCATCTTCCTAAATTATATTTACCAGAAGTGGCTTTTATAGGTAAATCAAATGTAGGAAAATCTAGCTTAATTAACACTATATCTAATCATCGAAATCTTGCCAGAGTTTCTCATACCCCTGGGCGTACTCAACAAATAAACTTCTTTTCATTAGCCGATAAATTAACACTTGTAGACTTACCGGGGTATGGTTTTGCTAAAGTTCCAGCACGTATAAAACAGCAATGGGAAATCCTGATTACTCACTATTTGCAAGAAAGCCCTAATCTTAAACTAGTTAACTTATTAATTGATGCTCGTCGTGGAATTAAAGAGCATGATATGGAAATTGCAAAATTATTACTTTCCTATAATAGAGAATTTCAAATTATTTTTACTAAATCAGATAAAGCAACAAATAAAGAAAAGCTTACATTAGAAGGCGAGAATTCTGTTGCAACTTTAGACTACTCATGTAAAGTAATTTATACAAGTAGCAGGAGTAAAGAAGGTGCCAAAGAATTGCAATATAGTCTGGCCAAATATATCAAATTATAAAGTAAAGGAAGATAAACATACTCATAACCCAACTCATAACCCAACTAATGGTCTGCTTATTAAAGATATAATAAGGCGAAGTAGTGAAATCAGAGATCAGGTTATGGTGTTTAAATTACCACGAATTATTATTGATAGTGATAAATTATTAACAGATTTTGCTGAAACAATTTATCTATTGAACAGTTGTGGTGCCAAAATATTTATAATCCATGATCATAGTGACCTAGTATTATCGACATTAAAATTATTTGGTTTTAATGGTAGTTATCTTAATAATCCTAGCGGCCTTGATTCAAGAACCTCTAATATTGTAGAAATGGTGCTATCAGGATATATTAATAAGCGTATTGTATCAAAATTGTGCAGTGTCGGTTGTTACGCTATTGGCATTTCTTGTAAAGATGCCAACCTTATTCAAGCAAAAAAATCAAAATTATCACATAGGCGTGCTACTAATCACGATGTAATTGATATAGAGTTTGTTAGTGAGCCAGTCATGATTAACCCTGAAATTTTGCTAAATTTTGAGGATAACAATATCATCTCTGTAATTTCTCCCATCGCTAGTGATGATAAAGAAAATACTCATTTATTAGATGTTAATTTGACTACAGCAATAATTTCTTCTACTTTAAGTGCTGATCATTTAATATTTCTAAATGAGGAAAAAGCGTGGAAGGGGAAAAATTTTAAAGCTCAAGACAGCGCTATTCTCTATGAAATGTTAGAAACTGGTGATTTTAAGGAAATTGGTTTACTTGAAGCGGCAATTAGCGCTATTGAAAATAGTACCGATTGCGTACATTTTGTCAACGGATCTTCCCCTGATTCAATTATATTAAACATAATAATGAACGAAAATAATTAGAAAAAATTATTAACTTTTTTCTAATTTTAGCAAACAATGAGGTGTATATGTCAGGACAATTAGCCAGCGATCCATTATTTGTAGGTTTAACTAGGCCGCCAATGATATTTGGTGTAAGTATAAAATTTGCCGGCTTAAACATGATGATATCTCTTACAATGTTTATTCAAAGCAATGGCATTATGATTTTAGTCATTTCTGGTATAATACATTTAATTGGTTATTTAATTTGTTTTAAAGAGCCAAGATGTATAGAAATTTTGTTAACTAAGAATTCTAAATGTAGTCAGTGCCCTAATAAGTCATTTTATGGAGCTAATTCATATGGTATTTAAAATTTCGCAATAACGAGTATACTCTGCAATTTTTAAGAATTTTTAGAAATTTTTAAAATATCCTTCTTTATTACTAATAATTACATGACAAATAAATGTTGAAATTATTTACTCCCAAAGCAGGACGAGAAGCAAATTCTAAAAAAGAAAAACCGGTTTCTCATTTTATCCCTTATAAATGTCATTGGGATAGTAATACTATTATTACTAAAAATAATGAATTATTACAAGTTGTTAAAATAGGGGGGTTTTCCTTTGAAACAGCTGATGATGAAGATTTGGATATCAAGAAAAATGCTAGAAATGCCTTACTTAAAAACATGTCTTCTTCAGGAAATATAGTAATGTATTTTAATACAGTACGAAGAAGAAAGCCAGTAATGTTAGAAGGAGCTGACTATACATATGATCCAACTGTAAAAGTACCTAGTGATTTTATTACATATCTTTCAAATGAATGGAGAAAAAAACATGCTGGTGCGAAGTCATATTTTAATGAATTATATATTAGCATATTATATAGACCTGATAAAGGCGGCGCGGCCATTGTTGAGTATTTTATTAAAAAATTAAGGCAAAAATCTAATAAAACTGCTTGGGAAAATGATATGAAAGAAATGCAAGAAAGCATTCTTGAAATGTCAACAAGAGTAGTAAATACTTTTAGTAACTATGGAGCGCGTTTATTAGGCATTCAGAAATCAGCGCAAGGAAATAATTGCGAAATTCTAGAGTTTTTAGGAACAATAATTAATTGTGGTTATTCCATGCCTATGGCAGTTCCAAGAGGCACTATTGACCAATATATTGCGACACATCGATTGTTCTTTGGATCTAAGTCAATAGAAGTTAGAGGACCATTAGGTAAAAAATATGCTGGTATCATTAGTATTCTTGAATATGGACCCTCTACCTCAGCAGGAATGTTAGATGGGTTTCTACAAATGCCTTTTGAATTTGTAATGACGCAAAGTTTTACTTTCGCTAACAGAACTGTAGCGATTAATAAAATGCAATTACAACAAAACAGAATGGCGCAATCGGGAGATAAAGCTCAATCTCAGGTATCAGAGATTTCTGTAGCATTGGATATGGCAACTAGTGGTGATATTGGATTTGGTGAGCATCATTTAACTATTGTATGTTCAGATGATGATTTAAAAGGGTTAGAAAACGTTTTGTCTATGGCTTCAGTTGAGTTATCAAACAGTGGAGTGCAACCGGTCAGAGAACGCATTAATATGGAAGCAGCATATTGGGGGCAATTGCCTGGTAATATGGATTATATAGTACGTAATGCAACGATAAATACATTAAATATGGCGAGTTATGCTTCAATGCATAATTATCCATTAGGTAAAATTTATAATAACCATTGGGGGGAATATGTAACAGTGCTAGATACTACTTCTGGTACGCCCTTTTATTTTAGTTTCCATGTTAGGGATGTAGGTCATACGTTAATTATAGGTCCCACTGGTGCTGGTAAAACTGTTCTTATGAACTTTTTATGCGCGCAAGCGCAAAAGTTTAAGCCGCGTATGTTTTTCTTTGATAAAGATCATGGCGCTGAAATATTTATCAGGGCTCTTAACGGAGTCTACACGACTATTGACCCTTCTGTTAACTGTAACTTTAACCCGTTACAGCTCGATGATACGGGTGAGAATAGAACTTTTATATTGGAATGGCTAAAAGTATTAGTGACCTCAAATGGGGAAACTTTAAGCTCAGAAGATAATAGAACATTATCGCAAGCGGTAAATGGTAGCTTTAAATTAGAAAAAAAAGATAGAAAATTAACTAATATAGTAGCATTTTTAGGTATAGGTGGTCCGGGTAGTTTATCAGGCCGTATTGCAATGTGGGTTGGTAAAGGATCTCATGCTAAAATATTTGATAATGAAGTTGATAATATTGATTTACTTAAAGCTAGAGTATTTGGTTTCGATATGACAGAATTATTAAAAGATCCTGTTAGTTTAGCCCCTGTTTTATTATATATTTTTCATCGAATTAATATTTCCCTAGATGGCCAAAGGACAATGATAGTTTTAGACGAAGCATGGGCTCTAATAGATAATCCGATATTTGCTCCTAAAATTAAAGACTGGCTAAAAGTTTTAAGAAAATTAAACACTTTTGTGATTTTTGCTACTCAAAGTGTTGAAGATGCGGCAAAAAGTAGAATAAGTGATACTTTAATTCAGCAAACAGCGACGCAAATTTTTTTACCGAACCTTAAAGCTACTGACATTTATCGTAGCGCTTTCATGCTAAGTCAACGAGAATACATTCTAATCAAAACTACTGACCCCACATCACGTTATTTCTTAATAAAACAAGGTGTTGATGCGGTAGTAGCTAAAATAAGCTTAGATGGAATGTCTAATATAATTAATGTTCTTTCAGGTAGAGTTGAGACAGTATTATTATTAGACCAAATTAGAGAAAAATATGGAGACGATCCCGAAAAGTGGCTGCCTGTATTCTATGAGGAAGTAAAATCACTTTAATTAGCATGATCCAACACATAAATTCTTTAATATTTAAGCTTCTCCAGCTATTTGTTTTTTATAGCCTATTTACTTTCTCTATAGTCCAGAATATTCAAGCTGAAGACACTGCCCCTAAGAAAGATACAATGGATACAATTATTGATATTCTTTCTCAATTAACGTGCGAGACTCAAGGTGTAGGAGATTTATTACGTTCTGAGTTTTCTCACACATGTATCCCGGCTTCTTTTTTCAGTTATGCTATTGCTAATATAGTTTCTCCTGGTCTATATGCCACCACTTTATTACATCTTAAAATAAACGACCATGAGTTATTTGATGATTTAACATATGAGAGTGGACCAAATGTAGGAAAAAAAATATTTCTGCCGGGAGGGCAATGCTCGCGGGGGAATAGAGCAGAAGCAGACAATCCTGAACTAACTTTTGCTTTGTGCAGTAATGCTAAGCTAGCCCTTTATCAGGCTAAAGCGATTACTAAGGCAGCTTTGGCTATTGCAAAAGCAGTGCTTACTGGAGAAGATCCGTGGGATGATATTAAAGATCTATGGAAAGACGGTAAAAAAGAGTATCATGAAATCAAAACTCGAAAAGACGGGGATTCAGATACTATGGTTGATGTTCCACCAATTTGGTGGAAAGTAGAAAAAATTGAAGATCGGATATGCCTTACAACGGTAGCTCTTACCCTCAGTGGGAATATAGCAGTTGGTTGTAAATATATTAAAGAACCTTACCCTACGTCCATTTACTATAAGTTTATTAGTTTAGCAGAACCAAAAACTTCTTCAATTAAAACTCCTAAAATCAAAAAAGGGCCAACCGATCCAACTGCGTTAACTGAAGTGCCAAGCGATCCAAAAAGGTTAGTTGAGTGTGGATTGATGGGTGAGGAAGGTAGTTGTTATCAACGAGCTTATAATGCTTCGAAAGCAGCGGTGGTTATCAGCGCGCCTTTGATAGAATGTATTAAAGAAATGACTGCAAGGTTATTAATTAACCGAAATGTATGTTCTTTTGATTCAATTAATTTTGTAATGGACGCGACTGCTCGTGAAAGTAGTGCTCTTTTCCAATTTCAACGTAACATGCATAAAATCGTAACAGCTTTCTTAACTATTTATGTAATTTTATTTGGTTTTAAAATAGTACTTGCCGGAGAGGCTCCCCCTAAATCCGAACTAATAAATTTTGTTATAAAAATAATTTTTGTAACTTATTTTTCAATAGGTTTAAATATTACCGCCGGTAGTAAATCTGATTATAATCGCTTAGATGGTATGACGCAACATGTCTTCCCATTATTATTGAATGGGATAAGTGAATTAGCGGGCTGGGTTATGAGTGCCTCCCCGTCAGGACTATGTAACTTTAGCACTGATATAAAGACAGACACTAAAGTGCATTATGATAGTAAGATCTCTTATATCTCGTTATGGGATTCGCTAGATTGCCATATCGCGCATTATTTAGGGTTAGATATAATATCAACTTTATTAGTAGAAAACGCATCCAGAAACCAGGACTTTAGCAACTTTGACTTCTTTAGCTTCTCAGCTCCCCCCTACGTATATCTATTAATTCCAGCTATAATTTCTGGCAATATGAATTTGATATCGTTAGCCCTTTCTTATCCATTATTAGTGATCTCTGTAGGCGCTTTCATGATAAATGCAACAGTTATGTGCATGATATCAATAGTAATATTAGGAGTTTTGGCACCACTTTTTGTTCCGATGCTCTTATTTCAATATACTAAAGGCTATTTTGAGTCCTGGGTAAAACTTCTAATATCATTTTTGTTACAGCCTATGGTAGTAACAACTTTCATGATTATGATGTTCTCGGTTTATGATTTAGGATTTTACGGCAAATGCCAATATAGTAAAACGGTTATTAAAGATAGCGTAGAAAATAAAGCGCAAGGTGGTGGAGCTCGAGAAATATTTATATTTTATGTTAATAATAATTGGAAAGAATATAAAAACGAGGACGACATTAAAAGTTGTAAAAATAGCCTAGGCTATATGCTAAATAATCCCTTAGCGACAGTATATGACTTTACTGCAGATAATCTTAAAGATATGGTACCAGATGGGACCAAGAAAGGAACTGTCAGCGCCATGCCAGGAACGGTCAGCACAGATAAAAGTATGTCAAAATATACGTTCTTATCTGGCATTGTTATGGGACCGGGAATGTTTTTTGTTTCGCCAAAATTACTCTTTGAAAAAATTAAAGATATAGTCTTAGCTTTAATTACGGCCTGCTTTACTTTATACCTAATGTATCATTTTAGCGAGCAATTAGCTAATTTTGCTGCCGATATGACTGAAGGCGTATCATTAGCCAGCGTTACTATAAAACCACAAGCTATTTTCAAGGCTGGAATGGCAGCTCTTAGTGCAGCAGGGCAGAGCGCAGATAAATCAACTGGAGCAGGTAGAGCTGGAGATAAAGCGGCCGGGGGTAGCAGAGGCTCAGGAGATAGTGTTGCTAATGGTGAAAGCTCAAGAGATAGCGTTGCTGGTGGTGAAAGCTCAGGAGATAGCGTATCTACAGAAGGCAGAAGCGGGATTAGTAGTAGTGCAGGAGTGTCTAGCGCAGCTGGAAAAGTAGAGGGCCAAGTAAAAGAAGAAGTTGAAGGCGCAGCAAGTAGCGGAGCAAGCGAGGGAGCGTCTACAAGTGATAGCGGAACGGGCAGTAGGAGAAATGATGATTCATTAATATCGACTTCTTCGACAACAGAGGAGCCGGGCGGGGTTGATTCTCAACCTAGTCTGGTTACTTCCGAAGGCCAGTCTACCGCGCGCGGTTCTATAGATGATACAGAAAGAAGTGGGCCAGAGGGAGTTCCTAATGAAGTAGAAAAACAGAGCGAGATTAGTACGGATGGGTCTACAAATGCAGCTGGTAAAGGTAGCATATCATCGCCAAATTTTGTAGAAAGAAAAGAAGGTGAAGTTGAAAGAAGAGAAGGAGAAGTAGAATCTTCTAGGCGAGAAGGAGAGCCTGCAGATGCTGTAAATGTTGAATGGCAGCCAGGGCAAGGTGATGGAGTACAAAGAAAAGAAGGAGAGCAGGGAATAAATGATGAAGAACCTGGGGCAGTAAAAAGAAGAGAAGGCGAAATAGAATCCTCAAGGCAAGAAGGGGAGCCTGCAGATGCTTTAAATGCTGAAGGGCAGCCAGGACAAAATGATGGAGTGCAAAGAAAAGGAGGAGAACAGGGAATAAATGATGAAGAACCTGGGGCAGTAGAAAGAAGAGAAGGAGAAGTAGAATCTTCTAGGCAAGAAGGGGAACCTGCAGATGATGTAAGTGCTGAAGGGCAGCCAGGACAAAATGATGGAGTACAAAGAAAAGAAGGAGAGCAGGGAATAAATGATGAAGAACCTGGAGCAGTAGAAAGAAGAGAAGGAGAAGTAGAATCTTCTAGGCGAGAAGGGGAACCCGCAGATGATGTAAATGCTGAAGGGCAGCCAGGGCAAAATGATGGAGTACAAAGAAAAGGAGAAGAGCAGGGAATAAATGATGAAGAACCAGGAGTAGTAGAAAGAAGAGAAGGTGAACCCGATGAAAATTAGTAAATTAGAAACTATAGGAAGGTTAGATATAGGTACGAAGTGGACAAGCGTCCGTCAAGGCGTGAAGCTGGTAATAAAACGCTTACAAGATTTAGGCTTCATTAGTTTACTTTTTTCACAAAAGTTCGCTAGTAATAACCTTTTTTTTCGCAAAATTGCTGTCGCCATTTTGCGGCCTTGCAATAAATTATTGAAATATTTTCTTTATTCAATATTTAGCTTTTTCCTGTTGTTCAACTCTAATATTGCATTAAGCAAATGGGGGGATGTATGCGTATCTGTTACTCCAATTGATGACTTCTTGCAGGAATCAGCGTACGGACATCTGAAAAATAAAATTGATATGCACTATAGTGTCACATGTTGTGACGCGCAAGATCCGCATTTTAAATTCTGTCTAAATGACAATATAGTTGAAGAAAAGGCAGCAGCAGATACATGTAAAACTGAAATTATCCTAAATAATGGTGATAGTAAAAAAATATCTGATTTAAGCAAAAAAAATCCTAATTTAGGGGGTAATCCATGGTTAAAAGATATTGTTTTAACAGTAAAAAAGATTGATACATATCTTTGCTTAACTATGCCTACCTCTCGAGGTCCAATACCACTCGCTTGTAAAAATACCACAATTATTTCTCCTATATCCCCAGAAGACCAATGCCGAACTATTGGTAAAACTTGTTATATGGGCACCACTAAAAGCCAATCCTTATTTAATTTTTCGGGTCTTGCTATTGAGTGTCTAAAAGAAACATTAGATAAAGTTTTCTATCAATATAGAGACTGCGTTCCTACAAAAGAAAAAATAAGTTTTGCTGCACTTAACCCATTTCCGGTATTTCAAGAATCATTAAAAGTTGCTATTAGGGGAGGGCTAATTATTTACGTTATAATTTTTGGTTTTAATTTAGTATTAAACAAAGATTATGGGAGCTTGGATAAAGTAGTAACGTCAGTTTTTAAAATATTGTTAGTACTTTATTTTGCAGTAGGTTTAGGGCCAGTTTATTTTAAAAATGGCAAAGAAACAACTCAAAATGGCATGATGGAATATGGTTTACCTCTACTTACGGGAATGACCGCGAGTTTTGCTCAGATTGTTTTTAATGCTGGAGGATCAAAAGGGCTATGTGAATTTGATATTGGAAAATATGATGCAGGCTATCAATTTTATGCTGTATGGGATGCTATCGATTGCAGGATAGGATATTATCTCGGTATGGGACTAATGTATAATATTGAAAATAAAATTTATGGGGAATATGAGCTGGATTCTAGCAAACTAAATACCAATACAATAGGGGAAGCAGTAAAATTTAGCACCCCTGGTAGTTCTTCTCCTGACGCTTTAAGTAAGGTCGGCTCATTACAGTTTTTCACAGTATTATTTGGATTCTTAATGTCCGGGAATATTATAATAGTTATCTCGGGCTTAATATTTGTTATATTGTTTTGTTCAATAGTTCTACATTTTATCACCAGCTATTTAGTGTGCTTAATTACTATTTATGTAATGACTTATATTTCGCCAATATTTATTCCAATGGTTTTGTTCAATAGAACAAAAGCTTATTTTGATGCATGGTTAAAAATTTGTTTATCATGTGCGTTACAGCCTGCGGTGATAGCGGGATTTATAGCATTATTGCTTACTCTATACGATTCAGCTATATATAAAAATTGTCAATTCATACGTCACAATTATATGTATACCGATGGTACTAAATTTAATACTTTTGAGCTAATAATACCTAATAATGACAATGACCCATCTAAACTTGATAAGGACCCATCTAAACATGTGGAAGAGCGATGTATAAGTAGTGCTGGCTACAAATTAATGAAATATTACGGAGGCGAGGGGTGGAAAGAACATTTAGTTATATTATTTCCTATAAAATCAATAGTAATAGATATTTTTAAATTACTTGAAGATATGTTATATGTATTTGTTTTTTCTATGATTTTTTATTTTTTCTCAAAATCAATAAGTCAGTTTGCTGCAGAGATCACTGGTGGTCCAATAATGGATTCAGTGACAGCAAGTCCTACGAAGCTGGTAAATATGGCGATCAAAGCAGCCGAATTTATTAAAGATGCATCGCAAGTGGCAGGCGGTGGAAAACCAGGCCAAGAAGGTGGTGACCCAACTGATAAATTACGTAAAGGGATAGAAAAAGGTGAAGAAGGTAGTGGTGAATCAAAAGATTCTGCCGGTGGTGGCGAAGGGCAGAAAGAAGGCGGAGGAGGAGGCGAGGCAAAAGATTTAATAGGTGGTGGTGGCTAAATCTATTTTTTATAAGCTGCGTAAACTACTATGAGCATAATTGTCATACGGAGAACGAAATAGTAGTAGCAAGTTTAGTAGGGTAGTACTTTATAAGTTTGTTATGGCTATTTCAGGCCATGAAATGAAGAATAAATGTAAGAGTGCTGCACTCTTTCTGTTACTATAAATTTACTTTAATAAATAATATAATATGTCGGGAATTTTTAAAATCTTAGGTGCTATGGCTCTTGGCGCTATATTAGTTTCGCTAATAATAGCTATGATAGCAATGATAGGAGCCGTTAATATAGGTAATGGCTGTTTCGAGCGGTATGATTTGGATAATGATGGTGGAACGACCGATCGTATTACTAATACTGTATTATTAAATGCCAATGCTAATTACACTTATAATAATGTAATACAGGCTGATGGTAAATCTGAGTTAGAGTTAGATAAAGCGCATTATGGAGATTGGTTAAATACGGATCTAGTTTTATCGAAAAATCAGGAAGTACAGTTCAAAATTGAAGGAGAAATAAGTTTATGTAGAGCTTATCTACCTGCTAATAATTTACAATCAAAGGAATTTTTAGATAATAAAAATAAAAGGATACCTATACCTAGGATTAATGAAGTTGGTGTGCCGCCATTATCTTTGGAATTTGATGCTAAGACTGATGAATGGCGTAATATTACTGAAATATTATTTAACGATCAAGTCATAGTCTCTATTTCCCCTAATTATAAGCCAAGCAAAGACTCAAAGGTGTCTTTTCAAGCAACAATAAATGATGTACTTACAAATCAAATCAGAGGAGCAGATTGCTCCGAAGGAAAACGAACATATAGCCCATTATGCGGAAGATATTCCATATATTCTGGGGAGTATACTAGTGATTGTGCTGATAAAGACGAAAGGGGAGTAGAATATACTTTTAATTGTAGGCCCTCACAATGCACGTGCGAGAGTACATGTGGGGGCTTCCCAAATGGGTGCTATTTTTGTTCTAGGTGGGTACCTGGATGCCAATGTTGTTACGAGATGAAATGCGACAAATGTGTCTGGTGGAAAACAAAAATAGGTACAGCGCCCGAACTTTATGAAGATAGTGGAACTTATACCTATCCGTGGTCTAATGATGCCAATAAATTATACACTAACTTTAATCTTTCTTGTGCAAAGACAGCAGGTACTCCTACCGGGGCTTGCCCTGAGCTGGACTCTCGTGACTTTGGGGCTTCTTCAGACAAAGATTACATAATTAGCGATAATTATCAGAAGAAAAAATATTTTTGGTATAGTGCTGACACGGCTACCGGCCTGTTATATCGATTAAGCAATAATGACTCGCCAGCAAAGGCAAGCCCTGGAGGTGGTAGATTTATTCCTCCTATCAACCACGATGATCAAAAGCTTTATGATTATTATAATAATAAATATATTATTATATATAAAGCATTGCCATCAGTTGAACTTGCAAAAAAATATTTACAATTTAGCTTTTATAACGGACCTAATAATAATGCAGATTATAGTAAAAATACAGGGGGCTATGTTTTAAATATAAAACATACGAAGTGCGTCCGGACTAATGGTATTAGTTATGTTGATTCTGTAAAAGATGGTGCTAATTGGAAAAATATAGACCGAGGTAGGGTAGAATATAAAATATTACCATTTAATGACGATATAAAAACTACTACGGTTAATCCTATTGGGATTACAACTAGTTTGGATGGTAAAGGTAATGCCAGTATTACTTCAAATGAAGATGGTTATTTATGGATGAGGATCTTAAATGGTAAGGAAGATTATGAGGATAGCGTAGGTCGTTATAAAGTACAATTTTTCACTTCAGAAAAAATAGGGAGCTTCACTATTAGTGTTATTAATCCATTGTTTAAGCTATTAAATGACAAGGTTAAGACGGCGGCTATAACAATTTTCCAAAATATGACTTGTTATAATGGTGATCCTAATAGTAGTTATAAAATCTCATCATGTCATAATTTTTTCAATTATATAAAGGCTATATTGATACTTTATGTAATGAGTTATGGAATGATGTTTTTATTGGGAATGGTAAAAATAAAGCAAGATGATCTGCTAATAAGAATAATCAAAATTGTAATAGTTGGTGGTTTAATGAACGGCCGTACTTTTCAATTCTTTAATGAATATATATTTGAGGGTATTACTGGCTTTTCAGATGAAATAATCTCGCATATGAGTGGTTATAGTTTATTTTCCTCAAATGATGGTATATCTAATCCGTTTATGTTCTTAGACGCGCTAATGAGTAAAATATTTTTTAGCAAAACTTTTATGAGCCAACTTCTATCTTTAATATCGATGGGGCTCAGCGGCTTAATGTATTTTGTAATAATCTTTATTTCGCTAGGAATTGTAATTATTACTGTACTCAGAGCTATAGCTGTTTATATTATGGCTTTCATGGCAATAGCAGTACTAATTGGCCTTGCACCATTATTTCTCACTTTTATGTTATTTGATGTAACAAGGTATTTATTTGATAATTGGATAAGATTTACAATTAGATATATGATTGAACCAGTCATTTTAATGGCTGGAATTATTATCTTAACCCAATTATTTACTATTTTCTTAGACTATGCTACTGGCTATAGCGTGTGCTGGAAATGTGCTTTGCCTATAAAGATTCCATTCCCGGATATTCCAGTTCTAAAAAACTTTACTAACATACCATTATTTTGTATAAACTGGTTCGCACCATGGGGTATGGACTACCGTACAGGTATGATGGGTATTAATATGCAACATATTATCACTATGCTTATCATTGCTTATGGTATGTATGGATATGTTGATTTCTCTGGAAAGATGGTAGTAAAATTAACTAATACTGCAGGGCCATCGGCAACAAGTATGGGACAAACAATGTCATCGGCTATCGAACAAAAGGTAATGAAGAAAGTAGGTCTAGATGCTAAAGGTAGGCAAGAAATTAAAGGTAAAGCTGAAGCAAGACTTGAAGACCGTGGTAAAGCTTTAGATGAAGCTAAAGAGCATCGCGCTAAAGGTAAAGAAGGAGGCGAAAAAAAGCCTGAAGAAAAACCGCCACCTTCTAAAGAGTAGGCGTAAGTGGCTTATACATGTAATAAAATGGTACATAAGAAAATGCATTGGTGTAGATATATAATAATTTTATTACTGTCACTACTTTCTATAGTTACGCCCGCTAGAGCTACTAATGATCCAGACTCTTTCGATTGGATGAACACTAATATTGAAAGTTTAGGTAGTTTATTTGGTTGTCTTGAAAAACCAGAATTTACTAGCGTTAATATGGGTTCTATATCACTTAATCTTAATAAACCTAATGAGTGGAAATCGGCAAAAACCACTGTACAGAAAGGTAAAGCAATAAAATTTGATTGGAACACTACAGGAATTCAAGGAAATCCACGAAAATATATGGTAATATATCGTATAGATCCGAGGTTTGCGAAACCTCAAATATTTTTACTAACTTATAATTATAATCTTGATAAAAATCCCTACCAGATTTTAGGATTTCCTAAATTTAATAGTACGGATGATCCAAGTAAAAATTTTGCAGCATTGTCATTTGGCAAAATGAGAGATTATGTAGATTATTTTGCGTTTAAAAATAGAACGAAAATTAAGGTAAATAAAGGCGATGTAGTCAATATTACTTTGATTAAAAAAGAGGTTTTTTTGGCCGAAGCTGAACTTGATAAATATGCTTTATTTTTAAATCAAGATAATACCGGTTCAGTACCATCACTACCAAGCGCATTATACATTAATAAAGATCTTGAAAATAAGTTGATTTACACTTCAGCTCAATCATTTTGTGAGATTCTTGACCCTAACAATAGTAATGGTTGCTCAGGAGAGGGAAGCAATAAAAAATATCTATCTAATTATGCTAATATAGATAACGGGAAATCAACGCTTATTGGTAGGCCAATAACGGGTATACAGTTAGCAACTATGCAAAAAAAAATTAATAATTGTGCCGATAGCGTTAATGGTTTAACAACTTCTCTTTGTTTTTATGATCAAGGTAGGGGAATGAGTATAACTATTGGCAGCCAAATTATTAAAAAAGAAGAAAGTAGTTTTTTTGCTTCAGATTCTCCTGACAAAAGTTTTTTATATTATAAATCGGACGTAGGAGGTGATTTAGATTTTGTAACTAACTGGCAAATTCAGAACATGTTTGCAAAATTAGACAAGCCTTTGATGAACAACTGGCTTACAGGTTTTTCATCATTATCTTCTTTTAATGATTACTTTAATGATAAATCAAAGGTAGATTTAAAAGCTAATTTTTTACATTTTGGCCAATATATTATGAAGGTCGAAGTTGGCAATGGCGATAAAGCTATTACCGTTGAACAACAACAAAAAATAGAAGTTGAATATATAATTGTTGAGGATTCAACAACTCCCGCTCCATCAGTTACAGGCAGATTAGTTAGTAAAGAAATGGTAGTGGATGCAAGTATTACAGGCAATTTATGGTTAAGAGTAAAAAATCCTAATCAAGAAGTGCGTGGCAGTGTAATAGTTAAATATGCTAATTATACCGGTAGTACTTGGTTTTCTGATATTGTTTATAATGGTGCGGTAAAACCTATTAAGGACCAATTTCATAAACTTACTGTAAATTTTTATACTAAATTTGCTATGAATTCATCCTTTCAAAGAAGTGCGCGAGTTGCCCTAACTTTATATGTAATTATTTTTGGTATAATGTTTTTGATAGGAGCAGTTCAAATAACCGCCCAGGAAGTAATAAACCGCATAATTAAAATTATTATAATTGTTACCTTATTGGGCGAGAATAGTTGGGAATTCTTTAATGGCTATCTATTTAACGTTTTTACCGAAGGCACAGATTATTTATTTAGTAATGTAGTGGGTCTCACCAGTTCTAAAAGTAATATTTTTGGCTTTATTGATCCTATATTTGATAAATATACTAATGGCCGGATTTGGGGGTTATTATTTATTGAGTTATTGCAAATCCATAATGGACTTACCTTTGTGGCTGTGATGACGATTTATTCACTTATATTATATTTTAGAGCAATTTTAGAAGTAATAATTGGTTACATTATAGCTTTCGTTGGTCTGTCTGTTATGATTGGGTTGGCACCATTTTTTATAATTATGATATTATTTGAGCAAACTAAAAGCTTGTTTGACAATTGGTTATCAACATTATTTAACTACATGTTACAACCAACTATTTTATTGGTTTTTTTCTTATTGATAGACCAAATAATTACAGAACAACTTTTAAAAATTGTTGTTCGTGCTTGCTGGGATAATGCATTTATTCCAATAAAAATAGGGTTAGATCTTAGTCATTTGGGAATAGATTGGAGTTTTAGTTTTTCTATACCATTTTTACCAGGCATCCCGTTTTATACCCCCCAAGTTTTAGATATTAATAATATGGATACCTTACTAAATTCTAGCAGCACTTTTTTAGTAATATTTACTTCAACTCTATTATTTTATTCTTATTGTTTAATGAGCTATGGGTTAGTAGAATATGTAACAATTGTTATTGCCCAATTGACCAATGTAACCCCAGCAAGACAAGAAGGTAACCCACAAGAAGCTAGTAATCCTACCAAATCAATTATGCATGATATGGGAGCAGTTGCAAAACCGTTTAAAGAAGCGGCTACCGCTCCTGCCCGTTATATTAAAAGCAAGCTAATTGATCAAAATTATAGTACACAAAAAGCTCCGGAGCCAACTGATGATAGTAAGGAACCTCCAGTTAATAAAATATTTGCTTCAAGGCACGATGGAGAAAATAATGGAGGCAATAGTGGTGAAAAAAAATAATTCCCAATGAAAACTAACGCGCGCCTGTGGAACTGCATTCCATTATTTTATAACAATAATAAATATTAGACCTAGGTTTTATCTTAATGAAAAACAGTTTCATTGTTTTATTAATATCATTATTTCTTCTTTCAGGGTGTGAAGGTGATAGATGTATCGCACCGGATGATTTTGGATTTATAAAATATACTATTTCGTCAAGATATACCAAAGAAGAATTAAATGAGCAACAACAGGGGATGCAGGTAGCGCCATGGCGTGATAGTGAATATAAAGTCAATGGTAAACCTCTTACAATAACAGTAAAACCATGGAGTAATTTAATAGACGCTAATACTCGTGACGAAGTATCTGCTTGGTGCGCGTGGTACGGGCAACCAAATAACACTGCTAATTTGTCTAAATTTTGTTCGAGACTACAAGATTGCACTTTTAAAGATAAAAAAATGTGTACTTCTGGTAAGGACGCACAAATTACAAATGCACCTTGCCTATTTCGAGGAGGGGTAGGACTATATTTTTTAATTGCTGAACGAGATAATAGTTCGAATGGTTATAAAGATCCCAATGCTTCGTTTGCATCATCACTTTCTCCTGAAGGTCTTACTAAGCATCTTGGCGAAACTGAGCATCTTGGCCAACCTCAGCATCTTGGCGAACCTCAAATAGATTTTAAATTTTATGATTTAGATAAAGCAGGTAACCAAGTAGTAGTTGGAGGAGTAAATTATCAGTATCAAAATAAAGCAGAGGCTGTAAATTATAACCAATGTCCTCTTTACTTTAAAATTCTTGATAAATTTTATGATGATAATAACGGTCAATATAAAGTAGTGATTAAATCAGGAGTAAGTGATACGCGGCCTGATCCGTTAGAATTTTTAACAAAATTAATAAGAGATGAATTGTTTGGGTTGGATGCTAACAACCAAGGTTTAGTCCAAAGAATTTACCAAAAGATTATTGGTACTCCTGGTTATCGTTTAATGGTTACTTCTCTTTTAACCTTATATATAATGTTTACCGGGATTTCTTTTTTAATTGGTAATATTAATCTCACCCATACAGAATTGATAACAAGAGCGGTAAAAGTTACTATAATTTCTATCCTAATAAATTCTACTGTGAGTTGGGAGTTTTTTCACAATTATTTATTTGTTTTCTTCGTTGAAGGTACAGAACAGATAGTGCGAGTAATAAATGAAAGTGCTACTACAGGTTCTGGGGCGTCTACTATTATTGGTTTAATGATAGCACCGCAAACTATGGCGAAACTATTTTCCTTACTACTTACCGATTCTCTAGGCTTCATATATATTATATTGTTCCTAATAGCTCTATACTTTATTTTTATGATGGTATTTCAAGCTACCGTTATATATCTTACTGCATTAATAGCTATAGGCATGATCTTAACTATGGCACCTATTTTCATCTGTTTCATTATGTTTGACATAACGAGATCATTATTTGAAAATTGGCTTAAACAATTGATTTCTTATGCTTTACAGCCAATTATATTATTTACCGGTCTAGCATTTATTTCTATGCTTATTAGAACTGAAATATATAACTCGCTTGGCTTTGGTGTGTGTAAGAAAGACTTCCCGGATCTTGGGCCTATAAGTCAATTATTTAGTTCAACTGATGATTTAGATCCGAGTATTAGTGATTCAATATTTTATTGGTGGTTTCCTTCGCCACTGAAAGGTGAGAGATTTACTAAGAAAAAAGACAATATATTAGTGCCAATTGATCATTGGATAGATGATGGAACTAAGGAGGGAAAATTTTGCCCAGCATATCAATGTGTAGAAGAGCGATATGTGGAGTTACCATACTTAGATCCAGTTAAAGATGCAGATAGAATTAATAAATTCTTTAACGGTCAATTTGTTCAATTTGATGCGTTATTATTGATTTTCGTATGTATATATCTGCTAAGCAAATTTAATGGTATGGCGGTATCTATAGCTAAGTTTATATCCAGTTCTTCAGGGAATTTAACTAATCTTCAATCAATCGGACATAATGCGGCTTCATCGATTCAGAATTTTATTGAAAAACCTGCAATAAAGTATGCAGCGGATCTTAAAGATAGAGGAGAGAAGCAATTTAATAAATATGTTCGTAATCGTATTTCTGGTGTGATTGACGGTATGTTGCAAGAGCGAGTAAAGCGTGAAGCTCTTGACCCTAAATCAGCTAGTAAAAGTGTTCTTGATGAAGTGAAGAAGAGATATGGAGTAGATTATAAAGATGTAAATGTTAATGCTCAAAATGATTATGAAAATAGCATTCGTGAAAGGCTTAAAGATCTTGGTGTTGCAGATGCTGATCTCGATAAAAAAGTTCAGGAATTATCTACAATGAATTTCCAAAAGCTTAGTGTTGAATTTGCTAAACTTAAGTTTAAAGATAAAGAATATTCTAAATTAAGTACGGAGCAAAAAGAAGAGATTAGCAAGTTGATGAAGAAAAAGTATAATGAGAAAACTCTTAGAGAGCTAGCAAGCGATGCCAGCTTTACTATGGATTTCCAAAAGATGTATCTTGAAGCACATCAAGGAATGTCTGCTAGGGGAGTAGGGTTATTTGGTAAGAAATTTGGTATTCTTAGAAACTTACAAGAAATTAATAAGCAAGTTGACGATAAAAGGAAATATAAAAGGAATAAAGAAAAAGCTATCGGCGAAAGATTATATGCTGGCTATGAGGGATTAAAAAGAAATGCGCTAACTGCTATAGTAGGGGAAGATCTTCGGGATGCATATGAAGGTAATCTAACGGGTGCTGCTTGGCATGACTTTGATTATCGAGATGCTGTGCTTAGAACTTATAGCGAAAAACTTAAAGATGACCAGATTAATTTAGAAGCAGAAAAACTTCAGGCAGAAATTAATAAGGAAATTGTCAATAATGGTGAAGATATTTTATCCCCTGAATTCAGCGTTAGGCTTAAGCAACAAGGAAGAGATGATGACCTACAATATTATGATCAATTATCACAACAAAAGTTAAAAAAAGCAGTTTATGATAGGTTCCATGATAATGATGATCCAATAATAATGGGTGAAAGATTCATGAGAGAAAAAGCTACTGATTCTCAATTACGCACGATGATTGATAAAGCGCATAATGCTCAAGCAGAGATAATAGAGAAAGATTGGTACTTAAGAAGGGAAGTACATTATGATATTATGCATGATAATGCGGCAGAAAATATTATAGAAAAATATGAACTTTTAACTCAGCATTATAAAATAGATAGTATTTTAGCTTCAGAGGTGCCAGATTTACTTAGAAGATATTATCAAGAGACCAATACAGATCCGGCAGTTAGTGAAAAAGAGGTAGAAACTCTAAAAACTTCAATGAGGAACTTTGACTATAGTAAAGAAGTACTAGAAAAAATCGAAGAACGTAAAGCTACCATAAGAAATGAAGTAGCTTCGTATGTAAAGGAAATTAATGAATATAGAAAAAGTGCTAAAATGGCGGAATATGTGAAGCCTATAGACCCAGAAGAACAAGATGGAAGAAAAGTAAAAAGTTTAGAAACTCGTTTAAGCAGTTTAAAGAAACCGAGTAAAGAACAAAGTAATGATTGATTTATATAAGGTATGAGAATATTCTAAAACACAATTGATGATTACAGCTGCTTATGCTAACTACACTCGGAAATATAAATTGGAGGATTTGCTATGGACCCCGAAGCTAAACAGGAACAAATAATAAACGAAACTTTTTTAGACGATATTATTTCTGATAAATTATCTACACCACGTTTATTAAAAGATCGTAATAATGTTGAATTTGATAAAGCTGCTCAGCATTTTATAAATTTGTTAGAAAGAGCTAAGGGGTTTAGTCCAATTAAAACTGCGGTAGTTCATCCTACCGATAAAGAATCTTTACTTGGTGCTATAAGAGCAGCCCAGCTTGATATTATTACGCCGATTTTAGTTGGACCCAAATTTAAAATTGAAGCGGTTGCTAAAGAATGTAATGTAAACATTGATAATTATATAATTATCAATGTACAACATAGTCATGAAGCTGCAAAAAAAGCGGTAGAAATGGCAAGTAAAGGTGAAGTAGCTGCTTTAATGAAGGGTTCATTGCATACAGATGAATTAATGTCAGAAGTTGTTCATAAAGAACGTGGCCTTCGTACAGAGAGAAGGATGAGTCATGCCTTTTTAATGGCAGTATCAACTTTTCCTAAGCCGTTCATTATAACAGATGCTGCTATTAATATTCGTCCCACTTTAGAAGAAAAGAAAGATATAGTACAAAATGCAATAGACTTAATGCATATTATAGGTACAAATAAGGAGGTTAGGGTTGCTATTTTATCGGCCGTAGAAACAGTGACTTCCACTATACCTACTACGTTGGATGCTGCAGCTTTATCAAAAATGGCTGATCGTGATCAAATAAGGAATGCTTTAGTAGATGGTCCTTTGGCTTTTGATAATGCTATTTCATTATTTGCTGCTGAGGCAAAAGGTATTCATTCTAAGGTCTCAGGCAACGCTGATATCCTTATGGTACCAGATTTAGAATCTGGAAATATGCTATCCAAACAACTCAAATATTTAGGTAATGCCTTGATGGCTGGCATAGTTTTAGGTGCCAAAGTTCCTATTATACTTAACAGCCGCTCTGATCCTATGGATATGCGTGTAATTTCATGTGTCTTAGCTTCATTTATATATAATGATGCTAAGACGAAGTTAGCTAATCTGGAAATATAGTTGTTAATGTAAAAAGTGTTAAGCTGAAGCAGAAACCATCATGTGACCTCATGATGACGTTCTATCATGCAATGATCTGCTTAACTCCTTTACGTAATTCGCACCTTCTTATTTGGTATACAATATGAAAGATGTAATATTAGTAGTAAATGCTGGCTCGTCAAGCTTGAAAATTGCTGTTTACGAATTAAATAGCAAAATAATCTCAACTCTTATATATCGTATTCTGCTTGAGTTTCAGGGAGAAAAGCTAGTTTTTCAGTTGAATGGCCAAAAAGTAAATATTCCTATAATCTCTAAAGAAAGTAATGCGATTAATCGCATGATAGAGGTTTTTTCTGTTTGGTGGGAAGAGCAAGAAGGACTTAACTTAATTGCTACGGGTCATCGCATAGTTCATGGTGGAGCTCTATTCAGTCAGCCTGTTATTGTTACAGAATTAATAAAGCAGCAAATTCAAGCACTAATTCCACTAGCACCGCTACATCAACCATACAATTTTCATGCACTAAATTTATTTCAACAAGAATATCCTGAAAAAATACATGTGGCATGCTTCGATACAGCATTTCATACTACGCAGCCCGATATTGCTAAAGCGTATGGCTTGCCCAAAAAATATTTTGATGAAAAAGTTTATAGATATGGTTTTCATGGTTTATCATACCAATGGGTAAGCAGGCATTTTCAAGAAATTACCGGTCAAGACCTTCCTAAACGTACTATAATAGCTCATTTAGGCAATGGATGCAGTATGTGCGCTTTGGAGAATGGTGTCAGTAAAGCAACTACTATGGGTTTTAGTGTAATAGAAGGCTTATTAATGGGCAGCCGTTGTGGTTCAATTGACCCAGGGGTGCTTTTATATCTATTAACTCATGAGAAAATGTCTGTGGAAGAGCTGACAACTTTATTATATCGTAAATCTGGTTTGCTTGGAATTTCGGGAGAAAGCTCTGATGTACGCACTTTACTAGCGAGTAGCTCGGGTGAAGCAAAATTTGCAATCGATTTATTTGTTTATAGAGCGCAGTTAGAGATTGGACGGCTTACCGCTGCAATTGGCGGCTTGGACGCTCTAATATTTACAGCCGGTATAGGGCAGAATTCTGCTATTATACGTAGACAAATTGCTGAAAAACTTGAATGGTTAGGAATAAAATTAGATTTCCAAAAAAATAATAACAATGAATATTATATTAGTAGCGATGATAGTATAGTTAAAGTATTCGCCATACCAACCAACGAAGAACGCGTTATAGCCGAGGATATAGTGAAATTATTATAATTGCTACAGTGATTAGCCATTATTATAAGAACTCTATTTTAAGCGTGGCAATCTTGAACAGCAAATAATACTCGAAATATTGAGAGCATATGGTATCTATGCGCAATGACGTTTTTTCTTTAAGCTCAAATAAAAACATGAAAATCTATATCAGCATAGGGTCTAATCAAGGCGATAGGCTTTGGAATCTTAGAACTGCTGTAGATTATCTTCGAGTTCATATTACAGATTTAAATACCTCGATCATTTTAGAAACTAAAGCAATTCTTCCGAATAAGGCGCCTGCATCTTGGGACCAGCCATATTTAAATATGGTTGTATGTGGTAGTACTAACCTACCGGCTCTAGAGTTCATAAAACTCTTACAACATATAGAAATTAATATGGGTAGAAACAATGAGAGAGAAAAATGGTCGCCTAGAATTATTGATTTAGATATATTGCTTTTTAATGATGAAATTATAAATCTTCCAGATTTAAAAATACCTCACCCAGAGTTGCTTAACAGAAATTTTTTGATTCATTTATTAGCTTTAACGGATTGTCAACTTCTATACCCTAGCTACGCTAATAATGAATATGCTGGGAAAAATTTTGGTGAAATTGCTAGTAAGAAAAATAGTGCTGATTGTTTTATCAATAGTTTAGTACTAAACCCAAAGCTAGTAGGAATCGTTAATATCACCCCAGATTCTTTTTCTGACGGCAACCTTTATTTAAATCCCAAAAAAGCCATATCCCAAGCTATTCAATTAATTAACGATGGTGCTTCAGTGATTGAATTTGGTGCCCAATCTACACATCCTAATAATAATATAATTTTATCTCCAGAAGAAGAGTGGCAAAGGCTCAAACCGGTATTAGATGAGCTTAAAGATATAGCGTCGCAATATACAATTAGTATTGATAGTTTTGCGCCTTCGACAATTATAAATGTACTAGATAATTATCCAATAGCATGGATCAACGATGTTAAAGGCTGTTTAGATGAGGTGACACTAAAATACATAGTTCAAGCAGGAGCTAAAATTGTAGTTATGCACTCAGTAACTATTCCGCCAACTAATCAAAATTTAATAGAATTTGATAAATGTCCTATTGATACTATATTTGCTTGGGCAGTAAATATGATAAAAAAATTAAAATTGTGCGGTTTTAATGAAGACCGTATTATTATTGATCCAGGAATTGGCTTTGGCAAATCCTTCTCTCAGAATTTGTCTTTACTAAATAGCACGCAGCAATTAATGCAATTAGGGTGTGAAGTATTAGTAGGACATTCTAGAAAATCATTTATTAATTCATTTATTAACCTTCCAGCTTCAGAACGTGATTTAGAAAGTATAGCAATCTCAAATGAGTTATATAATTTAGGAGTAGATTATATAAGAGTGCATAACGTTAAATACCATCAGCGCTTTTTTGTAGCGCAACATTTAGTAACATGACAAGAAAAATAACAGGTATTATGGCGTGTGACCCTAATGGTGTAATAGGAAAGCATGGCTGCATGCCATGGTCGTATAAAAAAGATATTGATTTTTTTACTAAGACCACTGACCAACAAATTATAATAATGGGATATAAAACATTTCAGGCTTTACCTACCTCGATTTTAACTAACAGGTTTAATATTGTTTTTTCTCGTCAACCATACGCTGATAAAGAAAATATAATTTTTGTAAAGTCTATAAAAGAATTTCAAGCTTTAGAGTGTTTACCGCCTAAAAAAGAATGTTATGTAATTGGCGGCGGTGAGTTAGCTAGACTATTTTTGCTAGAAAATTTAATTGATGAATTTTTATTAACTAGGTTTAATAAATGCTATGATGGGGATAAATTTTTCCCCTTAGATTTATTAAAAGGCTATAAAGAAGTTATTTTATACCAAGATGAGGATTTTACTATATATAAATTCTTGTTTTTAAAATCAACTAAAATTCTTGCAGAAGACGATCTATGCCAGAAATTTAATGCATAAATATATCAATATCATTCCACCCTTGCAAATCTAAATCAGCTCTTATTGGTAAAAATTTGAAGATTTTTTCTGCAATATCCATGCGCCCTTCTGCTAATAGCATTTTTTTTAGAACTTCCATAAGTCTATGCAAATATATTACATCTTTAGCAGCATACTCTTTTTGCTCGTTAGTCAATTGCTCACTTCCCCAATAAGAAGATTGTTGCTGTTTAGAAAGTTGTACACTAATTAACTCGCGGCAAAGATCTTTAAGCCCGTGGCTTTCTGTATAAGTTCTAACTAGTTTTGAAGCAATTTTAGTACAAAAAATGTTTTCAAGATCGATTTGTAAATATTGCTTGATTGAGGCAAGGTCAAACCTAGCAAAGTGAAATATTTTGCATCTACTTTTATCTGATAATAATGTTTTTAAATTAGGAGCATTATAATTTTTATTAGTAAAGTTTACCAGATGAGCGTTGCCGTCACCGTTGCTGAATTGTAATAAACATAATTTATCCCTAAGTAAATTTAAACCCATAGTTTCAGTATCAATTGCCAAATCTCCTTCTATAATAAAGTCGTTTGGGAGATCATTTTGATAAACAATAATATTAATAGTTACCTCCTAATTTTCATTTTGTTTCAGAGTAAACTGTAAAAACTTGCTCTTTTACAGAGGCTACCCCTAAAATTTTTCTAGCATATTGATCCAACATATCTCTGTCTAATGATTCAGGACGTAACAATTTTACGGTATGTTCAGTTTCAATTCTCTCTGCTCGTAGAATCTCTAATTCATTATAAGATTTTTCAAGTTGTTGATTCAGCGTGAAATAAGCTAATATACCTCGATTACCGTAGACTGAATGAAAGACAAAATAAATCAATAATAATGATAATAAAATATTAATTATCAATTTTTTAGAATTTTTAAATAATTCAATTAATAAAGAATAACTCATAATATTGGTAATATAAGAAGTAAAGGAGCAGTTAAAATTATACTATCAAATCTATCTAAAACCCCACCGTGACCCGGGATTATATTGCCAGAATCTTTAATACCAAATTTACGTTTAAAATATGAAATAAACAAATCACTAATTTGAGCAATTAAAGCTAGAAAACAAGATGTAATGAATAAAACACTTATACTATAAAAATAGTTGTTAGGGATATAAAAACCAGGGATCGTACTAAGTAAAATTGCTACTAACCCCGCACATACTATCCCAGTAATAAGTCCGCTCCATGTTTTATTAGGGCTAAGAGATGGAGCAAGTTTAGGGCCTTTAAGATTTTTACCGCCAATCATAGCAAATGTATCAACTGACCAGATTATAGCAAAATAAAGTAATAATAACCATCGATATTCTGCATAACTGTTTATTAATATTAAAGATATAATTGGCAAAGGTAATAAGATAAACCCAAATAATAAATATAAAACAGAAGATTTAGTCATAGCATACCATTCTTTCAGCATGCCTATTGCTACCAATATTATAAGAATATAAAATAACGGCTTGACCCACATTATTGCTATTATAAATATTGGTCCTATAAAAAATGCGGATATTATTCGCAATAATATATTCGATTTTTTTTTATCTTCCGCCAAAACTTCTTTTCCTTTTTGAGTAATCTTCTAAGGCTTCAATAATGTCACTTTTTGTAAAATCTGGCCAATATTTGGGAGAGAAATATAACTCCGCATAAGCTGCTTGCCATAATAAAAAATTACTAATTCTTAATACACCGCTAGTACGAATTAATAAATCAACGTCTGGCATTTCTGGATCGTAAAGATAATTTTTAAAATCATTTTCGTCAATTTCTTTTTTACCTGAGTCAATAATTTTTTGACAAGCATTGACAATTTCACTTCTACTACCGTAGCTAAAAGCAATACAAAGAGTTAGCTTGTCATTACCTTTAGTAAGCTCAGTGGCTTTTCTAATTTGTTGTTGTAACGTAGTATTTAATAGTTCGAGTTTACCGATTACCTTTATTTTTACACCGTTTTTATGTAAAGCATCAAGTTCCTTTTTTAAATAAAAACTTAATAATTTCAGTAAAAAAGATACTTCAATTTTAGGTCTTTGCCAATTTTCTGACGAGAAGCTATAAAGAGTTACATATGGTATGTTTAACTCGATGAAATTAGGGACAAGATTTTTTATTAACTCGGCACCTATTTTATGACCTTCTGATTTTGGTATGCCTTTATTAAAAGCCCACCTAGCATTTCCGTCCATTATGATGGCTAAATGTTTAATATTATGTGTTTTCATAATTTAATAGGTTTTAAGGTTAGTAGTCATGGCGATATAATATAATCTTTACTAAAACTCCTCCTAAATCTTTACTATCCTCTAATAATATATCGCCATTATGAGCAATTATAATTTCCTTGGCTATAGCTAAGCCCAGCCCAACATTACTTGAATTATCAAGAGATCTAGATTTATCTGAACGATAAAAAGGTTTAAACACTAATGATTTTTCACTATCTTTTATCCCTTCTCCGTTATCTTCAATTTTTATAGTTACGCGCGCAAGGGTAGAATATACAGAAATTTTAATTTTAGTAGCATATTTTATAGCATTATTAATAATATTTGATATAGCACGTTCAAAGGAATTAGGTTTAATCTGAGTTAGCGCGGTTATCTTACCTATTAATTTAATATCAGCATGAGGCCATTTCTTGATAAGACGCTCTAACCATTCTACAATATTTATGATATAAAATTCTTCGTTGCTTTCACCTTTAGCAAAATCCAAATAAGAAGTTATCATATATTGCATTGTCAATATATCTTCCTTAAGGCCTTCTATCTCTTCAGAATTATCCATTAATTCAAGCTGGAGTTTCATTCTAGTCAAAGGTGTGCGTAAATCATGAGAGATCATAGCCAACATAGTAGTTCTTTTTGATATTTGTTTTTCAATTCGTTCTTTCATCTTTAGAAAGGCTATACCTGCCTTTCTAATTTCTTTAGCTCCTGTAGGCTTAAATACCTTGGCGCCAAGTAAACCATGACCAAATTGATCAGCAGCATCTGCTAATGCTAGGATAGATCTAATTTGATTTTTAGAAAAAATTAACGAGATTGATAATAAAATAATTGTTAAGAATATTAACCATAAGACAAATATATATACAGTCGGATTCATCAATAATTTTGCTGGAAAGGTAATAGCAATTAATCCTTTTACTAAGGGAAATAACACCTCAATTTTACCTTCTTGATTTAACCGGATGATATTTTTTTTATCGATCTTTATATCAAGGATATTTTTAAAAATTCCTAATTCTTCACTAATTTTTGGTTGCTTAGTTGGTAGACTGGCTTTTGGATAAAATTGATAAGATAAATTTAAGTAGTTTTTTATTATCTCTGTTTCTTTTAGGTCATTGTTTTTATATTGTTCTAATAGATGATGAATTTCATTAGCGATTATGCTGCTAGTGTAGTATGAAACGTTATACCAATGACGGTCATAAAATAAAAATACTGCTAGGAACTGGCCTATTAAGGTAGGAATAATAATTATTAGCATAAATCTAGCAAATAATGTTTGTGGAAAAAGTTTACGAATAAAGTGCATACCCTTTGTTCCGAATAGTTTGTAAATATTTTGGTTGTTTGGGATCGTCTTCAATTTTACTGCGAATTCTTACGATTTGCACGTCAATAGAGCGAAGGCTTAAACCTCCCATTACTTCGGATAATTCTTCTCTAGTAACTGTTTGACCATTTCGGCTAATTAATATTTCTAATAGTTTTTGTTCTGTGGAGCTTAATTGTATAGGCTGATCTTTCTTTGTAAATTCTTTTGATTCTAAATTATAATAGTTATTCCCTAATCTTTTGATTTTTTGTTCACGTTTATGGATAGTACTATTATTAATTAAATTGTTTATTCGTAGCAGTAATTCCCTTGGTTCAAAAGGTTTAGTAAGATAATCAGATGCTCCAGCTTCTAACCCTTCAATTCGGTTACTTACTTCAGATAATGCGGTTAACATAACGATAGGTACGGCGCAACCACTTGATTTTATAGTTCTAGCAAAATCAAAGCCTGTTATATTAGGCAACATAACATCTAAAATAATCAAATCAAAAATAGAAGATTTGATTAATTGTCCTGCTTGTTCAGAGTCAATTGCAGTAGAAACCTGAAATCCATTTTTACACAAAAATTTCTTCAAAAGTTTTAAGATTCTGTTATCATCGTCGACTACTAGGATATGAGCTTTATAATCGTATTCTGACATAAATATGAGCGTTTTTAATATGATGATAAAGATATAGGTAAAAAATGCAAGATAAAGGATATATTTGGATTAACGGTGAGCTTGTAGAATGGGACGCTGCAAAGATTCATGTTCTTACCCATAGCTTACATTATTCGGGAAGCGTTTTTGAAGGAGAAAAGTCTTATAATGGTAAGGTTTTTAATCTTGAAGAGCATACTCATCGTTTAATAAAATCCGCAACAACACTTAGTATGGATGTACCTTACAGCTTTGATGATATTATTAAAGCTCATCATATAGTTATTGAAAAGAATAATATTCAAGATGCGTATATACGCCCTTTAATCTGGCAAGGTAGTGAGTCTCTAAACCTAACTAATAAAATTTTGTCTGTGAATTTGTTAATAGCGGCGATTCCTTCTATTCCTCGCCCTAACTACCCTTTAAAGTTACATTTGAGCCGTTGGCGTAAACCTCATCCTAATTCTCTACCACCACAATGTAAGTCAGCGGGACATTATAATATGATGATAGTATGCCAAAAGGAAGCAAAGGCATTAGGCTATGATGATGCAATTTTGCTTGATTGGCGCGGCTACATAGCTGAATGTACTACTACCAATATTTTCTTTGTTAAAGATGAGCAATTATTTACACCGTTACCTGATGCTTTTTTAAATGGTATAACTCGTTGTACAATTATAGAGATTGCTAAGCGCTTAAATATTCCTATTAATGAAGAATATATAGAATTGGAAAGGATAACCCATTTTGATGAATGTTTTGTAACGGGTACAGCTATGGAAGTGAAAGCTATCAATTCAATTGATTTTGAGGATCAAAAAATTACTTTTAAGAATAATAAGATTACTACTTTGCTAAAAAATGAATATAATGCGCTGGTACGGAGATAGTGATGGATAACATATTTACAGGCTTAATCACTGCTCTAATAACCCCTTTTAATAAAGGAGTTATAGATTTAAACTCGTTAGAGAAAATACTAAAATATCAAATAGCAGGAGGAGTAAATGGTATAGTAGTAGGCGGATCAACAGGTGAGGGAACTAGTTTAACTTTAGAAGAATATAAATTGCTAATTAATACTGCAAAAGAGATTGTTAAAACTAATATCCCAATTATTGTTGGTTGTTCATTCAATAATACTGCTTATGCTGCCCAATTAGCTGATCTTGCCACTAAAATTGGAACAGACGGTTTTATGGCTAGTGTGCCGCCATATATAAAACCTACACAAGAAGGTATATATAAACATTTTGAAGCTATTCATAATGCTAGTAATATACCTATTATGTTGTATTCAGTGACAGCTAGAACTATTACCGACTTTACTGATGAAACAATTTTTAAACTAGCACAATTACCAAGAATTGTTGCTTTAAAAGATGCGGGTAAAGATTTAGAGCGCCCACTTCGTATTAAAGCACGATTAAAAGATTTTAATCTATTATCTGGTAATGATGAAGTTGCATTAGCTTTCAATGCCCAGGGAGGAAAAGGATGCGTATCAGTCGCTTCTAATATAGCGCCAAAATTATGCAAGCAATTACAAGATTATTGCGCAGCTGGTAATATGCTACAAGCTTTTAAACTTCAACAACAATTACTGCCTTTATACAAAGCATTATTTGCTGAGACCAACCCAATTCCAGTTAAATATGCTGCTTATCATTTAGGGTTATGCTTGAATGAATTAAGGCTGCCCTTGACAGAGGCTACAGATAAAACAATTGAGCTAGTAAATGAAGTGTTAAGACATTATTCGTTATAAAGCAAAGTAGGTGAAAAAATAAACCATGAAAAATTTCTTATCTTTTTGTTTTGCTCTATCACTATTAACATCTTGTATTCTAAGCCGCGACAATCTAATATCGAAATCTATCATTTAGGTTCTCCAGTAAAATCTTTTCAAGCAAAAAAAATAGTACTATTGGGAGGTTGTTTCGATATATTACATTATGGTCATATTGAATTTTTAAAAAAGTCCAAAGAGTTAGGTGGTTATTTAATAATCGCTTTAGAAAGCGACGAAATAATTATAAAAAATAAAAAGCGTCAACCAATTCATACGCAGCAACAGCGAGCGCAAAATCTTGCTGCTATTAAATATGTAGATAAAGTTTTATTATTACCAGCTCTTGAAGGTTTTAAAGATTATAATCAGCTGGTACAAGATATAAAACCTGCTATTATTGCAACGACAAAGGGTGACCCACAAATTAATAATAAAATGCAACAAGCTGTAAATATTGGTGCTCAAGTGAAAGTTGTTATCGAGAATATTAATGATTTTTCAAGTAGTGACATTGTTAAACTTATGTCAAAATAATGATATCGATAAAAATAAAGAAGTACAATGTCTTACCTTTTGCATTTTTCTAGGGTTTCCCTGCATTTATTAAGAGTATATATAATCGTACCAATCATATAGGAATCAATCAACATGGATAAAGAAAAAGCATTGTCGGCAGCTCTTAGCCAAATTGAAAAAAGTTATGGTAAGGGTTCCGTAATGAAGCTAGGACAAAGAAGGGCGGTTGACGTCGAAGCTATACCTACAGGATCGCTAGGTTTAGATTTAGCGCTTGGTATAGGAGGTTTACCAAAAGGCAGGATTATTGAAATTTTTGGTCCTGAAAGTTCTGGTAAAACAACACTAACATTGCATGTAATTGCTGAAGCACAAAAAAAAGGTGGAACTTGCGCTTTTATTGATGCTGAACATGCTTTAGATCCTGCATATGCTAAGAAATTAGGAGTCAATATTGATGAACTTATTATTTCACAGCCGGACACGGGAGAGCAAGCTCTTGAGATTACTGATACGTTAGTACGTTCTGGAGCTATTGATATGGTAGTAATAGATAGTGTTGCGGCATTGGTGCCTAAGGCAGAAATTGAAGGTGAAATGGGTGACTCCCATATGGGATTGCAAGCTAGGCTAATGAGTCAAGCACTTCGCAAGCTCACAGCTTCGATTTCTAGAACTAATTGTATTATTATTTTTATCAACCAAATCCGCATGAAAATAGGTGTAATGTTTGGTAGCCCTGAAACAACTACTGGGGGTAATGCATTAAAATTCTATGCTTCTGTACGTTTAGATATAAGAAGAATCGGATCGATTAAAGATAAAGAAGAAGTAACAGGAAGCCAAACCAAAGTTAAAGTAGTAAAAAATAAAGTCTCGCCGCCATTCAAAACAGCAGAATTTGATATTATGTACGGTTCTGGAATTTCTAAAGAAGGAGAAATGATCGATTTGGGTGTGAAATTTGAAATAATCGAAAAGTCAGGATCTTGGTTTTCTTATAAAGATACCAGGATAGGGCAGGGCCGAGAGAATGTAAAACAATATTTAAAAGATCATCAGGCTATTTATGGTGAAATTGAACAGCTAATAAGGCAAAAAGCTTCACAAATAAGTAGTATAGGTTTCGACAACGAAGTAATTGAAATAGAAGAGGAAGTTTAATAAATGATAGATTTAAGTGGAAAAAAAGCTTTGATTACTGGCGCTTCTGGAGCTATTGGTAAGGCAATTACTAAATTAATGCATAGCTTAGGGGCACACGTTATAATTAGCGGTAGCAATGAAGGAAATCTGCAAGAACTCGGGCATAGTTTAAAAGATAATTATACTATTGCAGTATGTAATTTACTTAATCCAGAGGAATGTCAGAGTTTAATTAGTAATGTTGATCAGTTAGATATCTTGGTTTGTAATGCTGGAATTACTGCAGATACCCTCGCAATTAGAATGACTAACGACATGTTTAATCAAGTTATAGATATCAATTTAAAAGCAAACTTTATTTTGAACCGTGAAGCTCTGAAAAAAATGTCTAAAAGTCGCTATGGTAGGATAATTAATATCTCATCAGTAGTTGCGGTTGCAGGCAATCCAGGGCAAGCCAATTATTGTGCATCTAAGGCTGGACTTATAGGAATGACCAAATCTTTAGCATATGAAGGTGCTTCTAGGTCAGTAACGGTTAATGTAGTGGCGCCTGGTTTTATTACTTCTAATATGACGGACAAATTAAATGATGTTCAGAAAGAAGCTATTTTGCAAAAAGTTCCTCTTAAAGCTATGGGAAAACCTGAAGACGTGGCTAACGCTGTAGCATTTTTAGCTAGTAATGCAGCATCTTATATCACGGGCCAAACAATGCACGTTAATGGCGGAATGTTAATGGTTTAATGTTAAGAAAAAAGTATAAGGTTATTTGGGCTTGGATAATACAGCGAAAGGTTGTACTAAAGGAGATTTAGCCCAGGAAAGAGGATATCATTTTTAACCAAATTAAATTATGCTAAAAATTGTTACGTGGAATATAAACTCAATTCGCCTGCGCCTCTCTTTACTTAAACAATTTATAGCAGCGCAGCAACCTGATATTATTTGTTTACAAGAAATAAAAGTTGAAGATGGGTTATTCCCGTACCAAGCTATAAAAGATATGGGCTTTGAGCATATAGTATATTCAGGGCAAAAATCCTATCACGGAGTAGCTATAATATCAAAATTACCTTTTATAGATCGATTTTCGCTCGAATTTTATAATAATGATAAAAGACATATAGCAATTAAAATAGCTGATATAGAAGTACATAATTTTTATGTTCCGGCTGGTGGTGATATTCCTGATATCAATATGAATATTAAATTCAAACATAAGCTAGAATATTTAAAATTAATACAAAATTGGTTTACTGCTAACCGTAATTTAACTGATAAACTAATTCTTACAGGAGATTTAAATATCGCTCCTTACGAACATGACGTTTGGTCTAGCAGGCAATTACGCAATGTAATTAGTCATACTGATATAGAGAGGGAGGCGTTAATAGAATTACAAAACTCTTTGAATTTTGTTGATAGTTCTCGCTACTTCGTACCTTTAAGTGAAAAATTTTATACTTGGTGGAGTTATAGAAATGTCGATTGGCAAGCATCTAATCGAGGTCGTAGATTAGATCATATTTGGGTTAGCTCTAACTTAAAGCATAAAATGGTTGCAATTAGCGCATTAAAAGAAGCACGCAGTTGGTTGCAACCTTCTGACCATGTGCCATATTATATGATCCTTAGTAAATAAAAAAGCTTGAGGTCAGTAATATTATAAACCTCGTTTAAACTTGCGCAAACTTTTGTAAACGAATGTCATGACGCAGGCCCTATAACATTACTTATTCGTACTTACGAACTCATCGCATTGACAGCCAGAAACAATTCTAAAAATATTAAGAGTATATTTTGCGAATTCTTATAAGTTAAAGCTCTTACCTAGATATACTTCTTTAACATGGTAACTATTAGCAATTTCTTGGGGAGAGCCTTCAAAAAGCACCTTGCCGTTATATATAACGTAAGCGCGATTAACAATATCTAAAGTATCTCTAACATTATGATCTGTAATTAAAATGCCGATATTACGATCACGTAAATGCGCGATTAAATTTTTAATATCTGAAATAGCTAATGGATCGATACCAGCTAGTGGTTCATCAAGCATGATGAATTTAGGATTCAAAGCAAGAGCTCTTGCTATTTCTAGTCTCCGCCTTTCTCCTCCTGATAACCCCGCAGCTGGAGAATCTCTAAGGTGCAAAATTGAAAACTCTTTAAGTAATTCCAAAGCTTTAAATTCAATAAGTTCTTTATCAGTTTCTATAATCTCGAGAATGGCTATAATATTATCTATTACTGACATTCCACGAAAAATTGAAGGTTCTTGCGGTAGATAGCCACAACCGAGCCTTGATCTCAGATAAATTGGTAAATTAGTAATTTCTTGCTCATTAAAAAATAACTTCCCACTATCAGGTTTTACTAAACCAATAATGATACTAAAACAAGTAGTTTTACCTGCGCCGTTAGGACCAAACAACCCTACTACTTCCCCGCGAGCTAAGAAAAGAGATACATCCGAAAGTATTACTCTTTTTTTATATGATTTTGAAATATTTTGTATTCGTAATCTATCTATTAATAACTGAGACATATTTTATTTTTTTTCTATAGACTGTAAATCAGTATGATAAATTAGTTTGTTAGTCTTGATAATGTTATCTTGTTTTTGCAATATTATATTGCCTGATAGCACTAATTCTTTTTTGGTCATAGAATATTCAGCAGAATCTGCAATGACAGTCTCCTGAGATTTTTCTCTTATAGCCGTTAATTTTGTTGGAATTATAATATAATCAATGGTTCTCTCGCTTCCAACTACTTTATAGACGAGTTCAAGTAAATTAGTTTTTAACACCATATTGTCAAACAACACAATTACCTCACCGGTGAATTGAGCTTTTTGCGTGGTTTGGTTAATGGTTAAACTATTAGAATTAATATGTAATTTAGATTGAGATTTACCATATGACTTTATAGGGCTAATAAAAAATACTATTAAAGTAATAATATATATCCAAGGTGCTGACATTTTAAAAATTTGATAAATCAATCGTTGCTCTAACCCGATCATTAAAATTTATAATAGTATTATCATTTTTAGAGGTAAAGTTATTAGAAGTGACTTTAGAATTTTTATAAGATAAAACTACTCCTACATCACTAGAAGCTTCTTTATTGATTAAATTAATTTCAGCTTTTTCAGTACTGAAAACTGCTTCTCCCATATTAAATTGTACTTGATCTGTTAATTTCAAAAACTTAGTCTCTTCATTTAAAACCCCAGCTTTAGAATTAATTATTAAATCCTCTTGATTATTTAATTTATACTGAACGTTAATAGTATCTAATTTATATTTATTTTTTAAAGTTTTTCTAGCGTGTTTAGCCCTTATTTTGTAAGGTTTTAAGTTTTTATTAACTCCCTCAAAAACAGAAGATAAAATAGAAATTTCCGAATCAGATCTATGTTCTATAATAGAGGAAGGATTTTCTGTAGAAACATATTGTTTCAATTTAGGCTCTAAATTGTCTTCTAAGTTATTTATGACAGGGTTGAGGTTTATATAAATCACATATAATATCAAAAAAATACTTAAAGAAGAGATTGTTTTTAATAAGCGATTTATTCTTTTATGATGTTTTATAAGAGGCATTAGCTAATCCCAGCTCTAAGTAAATCATGAATATGAATAATACCAACAACAATATTATTTTCTGTTACTGGCATACTAGTTATTGATTTACTATTCATTAAATATAAAGCTTCTACGGCGAGTTTCGAAGCGGTAATTTGCTTTGGATTAGGAGTCATAACTTCGCCAGCAGATTTAGTAGAGAGATCATCAGTAATATGACGGCGTAAATCTCCATCGGTGATAATTCCTAATAACAAATTATTATCATCAACAATTATAGCACAACCAAGACTTTTTTGGTTCATAATTAATATTGTTTCAACAAAATTAGTATTTAAATAAACCAGCGGTAATTGATCATTAGTTCTCATTATCTCGCAAACTTTAATAAGATTAGTACCAATTTTCCCACCAGGGTGAAATAAATGAAAATCTTCTTCAGTGAAACCGCGTGCTTCATGTACGCAGGTAGTAAGAGCATCGCCTAGCGATAACATTAACATTGAAGAAGTAGTTGGAGCGGATATAAAAGACGCTTCTTTGATCGTTGGTATTAACAATAAAAAGTCACTATTTAAAGCTATGTTTGAACGGGCGTTCATAGTCATAGACACTATTTTTATAGAAAACCTTTTGCAATATTTTATTATATCAAATAATTCTTTAGTTTCACCTGAGTTTGATAATATGATAACTAAGTCATTCTCAGTTATCATTCCAAGGTCACCATGACTTGCTTCTGCGGGATGAAGGTAAAATGCTGCGGTTCCAGTTGAGGCAAAGCTTGCTGCTATCTTACGGGCAATATAACCGCTTTTACCTATAGCTGTTAAAATTATACGCCCTTTAAAATTGGTTATATACTCGACTATTTTAATAAAATCAGCAGGTAAATTTTGAGATAATTCTTTTAAAGCAAATGATTCAGCAGTAATAACTCTTTTAGCGATGTCGAGATAATCCATATCTTTTATGCTTTTGTTAAATAAATAGTTGGCACTCTATAAGTTAATCTCATTAAAAGGAAGGTGTACCCTCAGTCATTTCGAGGCTTAGTATTTAACTATGGCAATAATAAAGTATTTCTAATTATTGGTACTCTTTGCTTAAAGGCCTATTGCAATAATAAGTAATTACATATAACGAGCTTCTTCCAATTTTGAGCGATCTTTATAAAAACATAGCGCGATCAAACTTAAAATTGCGCAAGTAATAACGTAATAAATTACCGCAATAATACTACCAGTTCGTTGGACTAAATACTCAATTATTAGTGGAGTAGTGCCGCCAAATATACTAGTTGCTGTATTATAAGACAAAGATAATGCGGTGTTTCTTATATTTGCGGGATAAAACTCAGCTTGGAGAGCTGGTTCTGGCCCTATATAAGAAGCAGCTATAATTGATAAAAGACTTTGCGCAAAAATTATCGCAATAAAATTTCCAGTTTCAATGGTGTTCATTATTATAGGAATAACTAAAATAATAGTTAATAAATTAATAGCAAAAATCTTTCGTCTACCGATTTTATCAGATAAATAACCCGATAACAAGGTAACACCAGCCATAATTATATAGCAATAGTTAGCAAGGTTTCCTACCTCATTATCGGTAAAGCCTCGATTTATCTTTAAAAATGACATTAAATAAATAGCTTGCAGATAAAATATTACTGAACCAGTAGAGTTAATAAGTATTGATATTAACATATCAAACCAATGATTGACAATAACCTTTTTGAGAGGCGAGGCCACAATTTGACCGTTATTGCGTATATCAATAAAATCTGGGGTTTCATTAGTATATCTTCTTATGTATAATCCAGCAAATAAAATCAAAATTCCTAGCAGAAAAGGTACTCGCCATCCCCAATCATTAAATTGTTCGGGAGTTAAAAAAAAATGCACTAGGTAGGAAATCATTGAACCGAATAATATTCCTATACAAATACTAGACATCGATATACTACCAGTAAAGCCGCGGTGTTTCCTGCCGGTATGTTCAATAACAAAAGATATTGAGCCAGTTAGCGCCCCACCCATAGAGAGTCCTTGTAGCATTCGTACTAGAACCATCAATATTGTTGCTGTAACTCCTATACTCTCATAAGTTGGTAGCAAGCCTATAAGCGCAGTAGGTAGAGACATGCAGATTATAGAAGCACTTAATGCAGTTTTTCTACCTAATTTGTCACCTAATATTCCAAAAAATACCCCGCCAATAGGTCTCATTAGATATCCTATGGCAAATACCGCAAAAGCGTATAATAGTGAAGAATTAGAATTATTAGTTGGAGAAAAGAATTTTGCGCCAATAATGGGAGCAAAATGGCCGAATAGCGCATAATCATACCACTCAAATGCATTGGCTATGCCGCTGGCAAAGATTAATCGGCGCTTATTCATTATTATATCAGCTCATTTGGAGTATCAGCTTTTAACTCCGTATCGTTGCTTTTCGTCATAATTTTTTTCTCAGAATATATTATAAATAAGGTTGACGGAATAATTATTATCGCGCCATATATTGTACTATTATCCGGAATTTCGTGAAAAATTAAATAGGCAGCAGAAGCAGATATTATTAACTCTATATATCTATAAGGTGCGATAGCTGTTGCATCCACCAGAGCAAAAGCTTTTAATATAAAGAATAAAATCAGACTACCGCCTGCTCCTAAAATGAATAATAATATAAATTCAAAGATAGTCGGAGTTTGCCAGTAGCTTAGTGAGAAAGGTGCCGATATTAGACTAGTAACTAATGCTGAATAGAACAACATACTAATCATTGATTCTTTTACAACAAACTTTTTGTTAATAATATCTAGCATAGCAAAAGATACCGCCGCTAAGACAAAAATTAACACTTGAGGATTAAAATCATCAGCGTGCGGTCTTAAAGTAATCACAATACCAATAAAACCACATAAAGTTACCATCCATCTTTGCCAAATGATATTTTCATTTAAGAAAAATACTGCTAAAACTAATGTGAATAAAGGTATAGCAAGGCTTATTACAGTAGCAGTTGTTACTGGAGCGATGCTAAGTCCATAAGTCCAAGAAGTCATACCAAAAAATAATAGCATCCCGCGCATTATATGAACAAAAGGTCGGCTAGTTTTTAATGTAACTTTGCCATAATATATAATAAATGGCACAAGAATTAGAGTGCTAAATAAAAATCTAAAGAAAGCAACTTCGAAGCTATGCAAACGTAACCCTAGATATTTCGAAGCTATATCATTAGCAGTACTAATTATTAAGCTTAAAATAAACCAGCTAATACCTATAAAATAATTTTTCAAATTATTATTCATCCTTATATCCTTTTAAACTTTAATATCTTAATCTTTGCTTGCTTTGCTGATAGACTCTTTAGCGTACGGCAATTCCATGAAGTATATCATCCCTTCTTAGAATGCTGCGATAACTGCTTGCTCCTTAATAACGTTTTCTTCTGTGTGATATTTATCACTGTACTTTCTTACTAATAAAATGTAAGTGCACTATTTAAATATAATAATATGAAAGAGTATGTATAATACAACAATCTATTTTAAGCAAGAAAAGGTTATAATAATGTTGAAAATCGCACGGAATCTTGGTGTTTTTATATTTGCTAGTTGTATAAGCATTAATAGTTTTGCACAAGATAAAGATATCTATCCAAATAATGATTATGACGCTAACTATTATGGAGATAGAGATGAAGGAAGTTTAGTGTTTAAAGCAAAATTTTCTGGTATAAAATCTCATGCAAAACAAAAAGGTTTGCCTAAGCCCACTAGCGCTGATCCAAGAACTGTAGGGGTGTTTGTTGAAAATGGCTTTGGCGCCGAAGCTTCTACTACAATATTTTTTAGTAGCAATATTGCTGCTGAACTATCATTAAGTTTTAATGTTTTGCGTACTAAATATTCTAATTTATCTAATATTGCTAATAATTATGGCGGTAATACAAATGTAGGTAAAAGAAAAGATCTTTATATGATTCCATTAATCGCAACAGGTCAATTTCATCTTGCGCCTTTTGGTGCAATAAGGCCGTATGTTGGCGGCGGTTACCATGGGGTTTATTTATTTAGTAAATCAAAATCCTTTAATATTAAAAATGGGCATGGGCCTGTAGCACAGCTTGGCGTAGATTTTTATGCAAAAGACGATACGATTATCAATATAGATGTTAAACAGCTGTGGAGTAATACTAGAGTTCATTATAAACAACAATTAGTTGGAAAGAATGGTGTTTCTTCTAAAGTAAAACTTAATCCTTTAGTTATTTCAGCAGGCGTTGGGTTTAAGTTATAAAGAATTTTTGTTATTAATGTCGTCATCGGACATAAAGCGATAATATTAAGAGAAAAATAGTTTAGCATCGTCATTCTTTTAAAGGACGTAAGGCAGAAGTAGAGATCTAATTTTTTTTAAAGACTAAGAAGGATTTCTACCTTTGCTAGTCTATTTCAGGATAACGGTGTAGCGCTATCTTTTCTTTTATAATTAAGTGATGCAAACTGCTAACCTTTTAAAAACCAATACCCTTTTGTCCTCAATTCAGTCTACTCAAAAAACTATTTCTCTTTGTATTATTGGCAAGCCAAACGCTGGTAAATCATCCTTATTAAATAAGATTATCAAACAAAAAATCTCTATAGTAACTCCCAAAGTTCAAACTACACGTTCTATTATTACGGGTATAATAACTATAGAAGATACCCAAATAATTATTTTAGATACGCCAGGAATATTTGAACCGAAAAAGCAGTTAGAAAAAGCGATGGTAAGGTGCGCGTGGTCAAGTTTGCATAGCGTTGATATTGTAATGCTGATTATAGATAGTGAAAAACCCTTAGATTCATTTACATACCAAATATTAGAAAGATTAAAATCAGTAAAAATAAAATTAGTATTTTTGCTTAATAAAATAGATCTCAAGTCTAAATATTTAGCCGAAACTGTAAAACAGTTAACTACAGATTTTCCTAATATTATGCTATTCCTTATATCAGTGTTTTCTGGAGAAAATATTGATAATTTGCTCAGCTATATTATTAGCCAAGCTACTCCAACAAAATGGTTATACGAGGCAGATGATGTTACTAATTTACCTATGCGTTTCCTTGCAGCTGAAATTACCAGAGAACAATTATTTTTAAACTTACATGAAGAACTCCCTTATAATTTAACCGTTCAAACTGAAGCTTGGGAAGAGTATCGTAATAAATCAATAAAAATTAATCAAGTAATAATAGTTTCTCGAGAAAGCTACAAAACCATTATTCTAGGGAAAAATGGGGCTAAAATTAAAGAGATAGGCTGCTTAGCAAGATTAGAAATGGAAAAATCTTTTGATTGTAAAATTCATCTATTTTTATTTGTAAAAGTACGTGATTGGGAAATAAGCCCCGATGCATATCAGCATATGAGATTACCTATAAAAGGCTAGGTTTATACTCTTCATTTACCAAAGGGCAAGAGTATATAAATATTAATATGAACTTTAAAGATATTGGAATAATAATTGCTAAAAAATTTTTAAAAGAGAATTTTTCTATTATTACAGTGTTTACTAAAAACCATGGTTTATATTCCGGCGTAATACAAGAATCATCAAAAAAATCCGGTTCTATTTATCAAGAAGGTAATGTTGTAGATTTCTTATGGCAGGCACGTTTACATGAACATTTAGGAACAGCAAAATGTGAATTAATAAAATCTTATAGTTCATGTTTAATTACTAATAAAACTAAATTATATGCTTTTAATTCTATAATTAGCCTAGTTAAGCTCGCCTTTCATGAAAGAGAAAATCATAACAATTTTTTCGATTTATTCATTACCTATTTGGAGAGTTTAAAAAAAGAATTTAATTTTAAAAATTATATACATTTCGAGCTAGCGATTCTGAAAGAAACAGGTTATGGTATTGATATCAACCAGTGCATAGTTACCGGAAGCAAAGATAATTTAACATATGTTTCGCCAAAATCTGGTATGGCTATATGTATGTCTTCCGGACAACCTTATAAAGATAGGCTTTTAACTTTGCCACAATTTCTAACAACTAATATTTCTAAAATTACTAATATCGAAAAAAAACAAGCTTTTGACCTAACTACTTATTTCTTTGGTAGGTATTTTTTTCAAAACCTTAAACAACCTTATTCGAGAGAAATTTTCATAGATCATATTATACGTATGTAATAAGCTTTATGAGTACTAATATAGCTAAAAGATTCCAAAAAATGAATTTATCATCGTTACATACACTAGGTTAATGAAAAATTGTTCTTAAAATATGCTGAATATACCAAAATTTCATTTCTTGTAGATATTTGAGATTATATTATGGCAGTATACAGATTTTTCTTGACCTATAAGCCAATATATGGCAAAAAGATTCTACTATTTTTCTTCCTTATATAAAGCCGCTATAGCTCAGAGGTAGAGCACATCATTGGTAATGATGAGGTCGTAGGTTCAATTCCTACTAGCGGCACCATATCTCCTATTTGGCTAGGTAGCAAAGTGGTAATGCCGTGGACTGCAAATCCTCAATGCGCCGGTTCGATTCCGGCCCTGGCCTCCAACCTATTTAATAGGTTATAAATTAAAAAAAATCTATGAGATTTATTGAACAATTTTTAGAAATGATGTTGGCAGAGCGGGGAATTGCTAAAAATTCTTTATTGAGCTATAAAAATGATTTATTAGATTTTCAAAAGTTTTTAGATCAAAGAAAATTATCAGTGTTAGATATTCAACCTGAAGAGATTAGAAATTGGATTGAATGTTTAGCAAAAAATGGTTTACAGGCAAGATCAATTAATCGAAAAATTTCTACCATAAAAGGATATTATGAGTTTTTAATTAGCGAAACTTATGCTAACTATAATCCTATTTTAATAGTCGATTTACCAAAATATCAGTCGAAGCTTCCATCATTATTATCAATTAATGAAGTAAAATCTTTACTAGAATATTGTGAAGAAGATAAAACATGTGAAGGGATAAGGCTTAAAGCCATGATCCATTTATTGTATGCTAGTGGACTGCGTGTTTCGGAATTAGTGAGTATTAAGCTTAACGATATATTAGTAAATAAATTATCTAATATTATAGGTAAAATGTTTACCATAAAAGGTAAGGGAAATAAAGAAAGAGTAGTGCTTATTAATCAGGTTGCAATAAATAGTTTAACAGAATATCTTGCTATTCGCCATAACTTTATTAGTAAAAAAAAACCTAAAAGCAATATTTATCTCTTCTCTTCAAGCTCATCTGAAGGTCACATGACTAGGCAAAATTTTGCTATATTATTAAAGCAGGCAGCTATTAAGGCTTCTTTGGATCCGCTCAATATTTCGCCACACACTTTAAGACATAGCTTTGCTAGTCATTTATTAGAAAATGGTGCAGATTTACGAGTTATACAAGAGTTATTGGGTCATGCATGCATTAGCACCACCCAAATATATACTCACATCCAAATAAGTCATTTAAAAAAGGCGCTTGAGTTACATCCTTTACAAAAATAATAAATTTAATTTAAAAAGATTAATTAAATTTAATTTTTATGTTAAAAACTAATATGAAAGTTGCAATTTTAATTTTTTTTACGTATAATGCGTAAAATGTAAGTCAGTACAAAAAAATTGAGCTAAATAAAATATCCAATGATACTTCAATTAAAAACTAACTATTAGTAAAACGCCATTCTAAATTTCTCCCTGAGCATTATAAAAAAAAGATCAAATATGAGTAATAAACCTAATCTTGCTGAAAAAAAGTTTAATCCACTTATTGGCGCAATAAATAAATGTAAGCAAGCTTTTTGGGTTGTTTTTTGGTTTGCTTTTGTTATTAATCTGTTAATGCTAATTACTCCTCTTTATTCTCTGCAAGTTTTAGATAGAGTAATAGGTAGCGGTAATTTATACACTCTTTTATGGCTGTCCCTAATTATAGGATCAATTTATTTTGCTTACGGATTATTACAAATTGCTCGCTCATTCACTTTAATTAAGGTTGGAGAATGGTTAGATAAAGATGTTTCGCCGGTAATTTTTGGCTATTCTATATCAGCTTCAGCAACGAAAACAAATATGGGTGCCAGCCAATTACTTCGAGACTTTCAAACAGTAAAAACTTTTCTTACAAGCACAGGAATTAACACCTTATTCGATGCTCCTTGGAGCATAATCTATATAATTGTTATTTTCTTAATTCACCCTTATATTGGTATAATCACTATATTTGGAGCCGTTATTATTGTTTCATCTGCGTTTTTCAACGCTGCTGCAACCAATAGAACATTAGGGGAAGCCACTGAATTTTCTATTAAAGGGATGACCCAGGCAGATATTGCTAATAGAAATGCTGAAGTAGTAGAAGCTATGGGTATGATAAAAAATGTTACTAAGAACTGGCATCAATTTAATCTAACCTCCTTAGAAAGACAATCAACGGCTAGCTACCGTAACGGCGTAATTTCAAACTTCTCAAGATTTATTCGCAATATAATGCAAATGGCTGTAACAGGCGTTGGAGCGTATGTGGTGGTAAGCACTGGCGGTAGAGACATGACTACAGGTGGTATGATTATGAGTTCAATTATAGTAGGGAGGGCTCTTGCACCATTTGATAATGCTATAGAATTATGGAAAAGTATGAGCTCGGCGCTTAAGTCTTATAAAAACATTAATCAACTATTTAGTAACTTTGCTTCTCGAGAAGAAGCAATGCCAATACCATATGTTGAGGGCCATCTTACAGTTGAAAATATTTATTATGCAATGGCTACTTCGCCAAATGTCCCTCCGCCGCCTATGCCAAGGTATATTTTAAAAGGAGTTTCATTTGCAGTGCAACCTGGAGAAATTTTAGCAATTATTGGTCCCTCCGCAGCAGGGAAATCTACCTTAGCTAAAGTACTGGTTGGAGTTTGGAAAGCTACTTCAGGTTCTGTGCGTCTTGATAGCGGAGAAATTTATCGCTGGAATAGAGAAGATTTCGGCCATCACACTGGTTATTTACCGCAAGGCATTGAGTTATTTAGTGGTACTGTTAAGCAAAATATAGCCAGGATGGCTGAAAATGCTGATCCAAAAGCTGTGATTGAGGCTGCAAAAATTGCAGGAGCTCATGAAATGATTCTTCGTCTTCCAGATGGTTATGATTCAGATATAGGTCTTAGTGGTTCAAACCTCTCCGGCGGCCAGAAACAAAGGGTAGGGTTAGCTAGAGCTTTTTATGGTAATCCAAAACTTATTATTCTGGATGAGCCGAATGCCAATTTAGATGAAGCAGGGGAAATTGCACTATCGCAATCTTTAAAGCAGGCGAAAGAAAGAGGAATTGCAGTAGTGGTAATTTCTCATAGACCTTCAGTATTATCGGTAGTCGATAAAGTGCTGGTGTTACAAGATGGAGCTGTAGCCATTTATGGTACTCAAGAAGAAATTCAAAGCCGCGTTAAGACGTTACAAAGCGGTACTATTCACATTAATGAATAAGATTCATAAACCAAAAATATGTTGCCTCCATATACGGATTGGCATCATTACGAACGTTGAACTCGCTGTAAGCTGCGCCAACTCTTATAAGCGAGGTACTCTCGTGAAGTTTATCTCTTAAGTTTGTTCGGTCATTACATTTTAATTTAGTATATTAATTAATAATTCTTTATCTACGAGTAGTATATATGCAAATACCACGGAATAATAACTCTGATAATAAACCAGTGTTTACTCCTGAACAGTTGAAGCAATTAATGTCTTTGCAAAATAATGCAATGGCTGAGAAAAAAACAAAAGGTAATTTCTTTTCTCAAAAAACTTTAATGAAGATCTCAAATGTAATTCAAAAAACGATGTATCATTTAGATCGTTTCGTCAATTTTACGACTAAGCCTACTGATCAAGACCGTAATGACGTATTGCAAAGTGCTAGATCTCCTATACTTTTCGGTTTATATGTTATTATATTCTTTGTTTTTTTAGGAGGAATGTGGGCAAGCTTTGCTCCACTCGATAGCGCTGCCGTAGCTATTGGGACTGTAGTATCTAATACTAGTAAAAAAATAATTCAACATAATGAAGGTGGCATTATTTCTGCCATATTTGTTGAGCAAGGTGATAAAGTTAAAGAAGGTGATAAATTAATTGAATTAGAAAGTGTTAGAATTAAATCTCAATATGAAACTTCTCTAAATCTTTATCGCCATTCTTTAGCAGCAGAAAGCCGGTTAATTGCTGAGAGAGATGAATTAGAACATATAGAATTTCCTGAATTTTTAACAAAAAGTATGGACGTACCAGAAGTTGAAAGAATTATTCATACTCAGGAAAACTTATTTAGATCAAAGAGAGATAATTATAGAGCTGAAAAAAATGCTTTACATCAAAGGGTAGAACAACTTAATAAAAAACTGGAAGGGCTAAAAGCTAAAAAAATTGCTACTATTAAAAATTGGGAAGTTTTTAGAGATCGCTTAAAAGCTCTTAAAACTCTACATGAAAAAGGCTTTATACAAAAAGCTGCTTTATCAGAAGCAGAAGGCAGGGAAGCTAGCGCTAAAAGCGAAATGTCGATGACGGATTCTGACATTGCTGGTACTCTGCATCAGATTACGGAGAATGAAATTAACAAGATTAATTTACAGAATAAATATAGTAAAGAAATATTGATGGAACTTAAGCAGGTGCAAGCAGAAACTGCTAATCATAAAGAACAATTTAATGCGCACAGTGACTCATTAAAACGTGTAGTTATAAGATCACCGGTTGAAGGTGTTGTCAATACTATACATTTTCATACTATTGGCGGCGTAATTTCCCCTGGTCGTGAAATTTTAGAAATCTCGCCAGTTAATGACGTGTTGGTAATTGAAGCTAAAATATCGCCTAAAGATATTGACGCAATACGCGAAGGCTTAATTGCTAAAATAAGATTTAGTGCTTTTAAATCTAGAACTACACCGTTATTTACCGGTAAAGTTATTAAGCTTTCACCTGACCTTGTACAAGATCGAGAAGCTAATCCTGGACAACCAGAAAGGGCTAATTATATTGCTAGAATTGAAATCGATATGGAGGAGTTTAATAAGATAGCTAAAGAAAAAAAGCTGGAGCTTCATCCAGGTATGCAAGCTGAAGTTCAGATCGTTAGAGGTACTAGGACGCTTCTAAGATATTTATTAGATCCATTAATTGATACTATGTTTAGAGCTTTCAAAGAAAAGTAAATTATGGTAAAGTATATATAGACGTCTCCGCCACGGTTAACCTATAACCTCACAATTATATACTTTTACTTTTTTCTTTAAGATAACTAACTCATCCCTTAATTAGAGGTATAAATTATGGACAAAAAACATCCGGATCCTGATTCTACTCCGTTGCCAATGAAGGATCCTAGCCCTTCTGCGCCTTCTGAGAAGATTCCTGAAATCAAGGATCCTCCTGTAATTCCTGAGAAAGCGTAAAAAATGCCCCCTCTAAGCCATCATCATTTTCTCGATTCTTTAAATGCACCGCAGCGCGCAGCAGCTCTACATACTGAGGGTCCTATTTTAGTACTTGCAGGTGCAGGTACAGGTAAAACAAAAGTACTTACTACCAGAATAGCAAATATAATTCAGCTGCAACTAACTACTCCGCAAAATATTTTAGCAGTCACATTTACCAATAAAGCAGCTAGAGAAATGGGCGAGCGGGTTAGTAGTATGATTGATTGTTATGGTTTAAATATAGGTACTTTCCATTCTATTGCTGCAAAAATTCTAAGGCAACATGGTGAATATTTAAATATTGGTTTGACTAGCCGATTTAATATTATCAGCCACGATGATCAGCTTAAATTAGTTAAAGATATAGTTAGACAGCAAGCTATTGATCCTAAAAAATATGTACCTAAACTTTTACATGTAATTATCTCTCGCTGGAAAGATCAGGGATTACTACCTTCTAAAATCTCAGAATCTGATACTAAATTACCAGTATTTAAAATTGCCAAACATGTATATGAAGAATACCAACGAAATTTATTAGAATCTAATGTTGTAGATTTCGGCGACTTACTATTATATAACAACGATCTATTCATACGTAACCAAGATATACTTGCTTACTATCAAGATAAATTCAAATATATTTTAATTGATGAATATCAGGATACTAATGCGGTGCAGTATTTATGGGCACGTATGTTAGCAAGCAAATCTAAAAACATCTGTTGTGTTGGCGATGATGATCAATCAATATACGGTTGGCGTGGTGCTGAGATTGGCAATATCTTACGTTTTGAAAAAGATTTTCCTAATGCTACTATAGTAAAATTAGAACAAAATTATCGCTCAAGCTCAGAGATTCTTTCTGCTGCTTCTAGCGTAATTGATAATAACAAAAATCGTCATGGGAAAACCTTATGGACGAATAAAAATATTGGTGAGAAAATTAAAATTATTTCTTGCTGGAATGATAAAGAAGAAGCGAGATTTATTGTATCTGAAATAGATAAGTTAGTTAAAGATGGTAAATATAATCCAAGTAATAGTGCAATACTTGTTAGAGCGGGTTTTCAAACTAGAGCGTTTGAAGAAGTGTTTATCAGTAATGCTATGCCGTATAAAATTATTGGTGGTCTACGGTTCTATGAACGTATGGAAATACGTGATTTACTCGCTTATATGCGTATAACCTTAAATAACAGTGATAATCTTGCTCTTGAGCGTATTATTAATATACCTCGACGAGCTATTGGTAATACTACTTTGCAACAAATAAAAAAACATGCAGCTGATTATAACATATCGATATTAGCAGCTATTCGCCAAATGCTATTTGAAGGAATGTTTAAAAACAAAGTAAAAGAAAGCTTAAATATTCTAATTAATAATATTGATCATTGGCAATTGCGCTATAATTTAGAGCCTGCGTCGCTTGTAACTAAATCTTTATTAGAAGAATCAGGGTACCTAGAAATGCTGCAAGAAGAAAAAACTGATGAAGCATTGGGTAGGCTTGAAAATATTAACGAAATGCTAAGAGCAATAGCTGATTTTGATAACGTTCAAGATTTTATAGAGCATTCAAGCTTAGTGATGGAAAACGAAACTCTTGAAACTAATTTTGGTGGTTCGGTAACTATTATGACGCTTCATGCAGCTAAAGGCCTTGAATTTGACCTAGTATTTTTACCTGGTTGGGAAGAAGGAGTATTTCCTCATCAACGATCTTTAAATGAAGAAGGTGAAAAAGGCCTAGAAGAAGAGCGAAGGATTGCTTACGTTGGTATAACTCGTGCTAAAAAAGATTTATATATTACTTTTGCTGAAAGCCGTAGAATGTTCAATGAAATATTACGTTCTTCTCCTTCTCGTTTTCTTGGTGAAATACCCGAGCATGTTTGTATCCGCACTTCTTCTACAAAACATCTCAATTATCTTGGCAGTAAACATAGCTTTTCTTTTTAGATAATAATCTTAAATTAGATAAATAACAAAGAATGTTTAAATTAATACAATTAACCAAATGGGAATTTCGAGTCCAAAATAATATCAATAATTTAACAAAATATCTTTTTGCTTTTTTTCTATTTTGTACGTTCAGTATTGTCTTAATTAACCAGCAGACAGATATAAGAAAATTCGGCATTGTTTTTTCCGTGATTTGCCTTCCATTGTCCTTGATCAGTTTTTCGCAGTTAATATTTAAACAAGACTTAGATGATGGAAGCCTAGAGTTATTATTATCAAATTACAGTAGTCAGGAAATTATAATATCAAAGTTTCTATCAGTGTTTAGTAGTGCTATTATTAGCATCCTATTTAATATACCAATAATTTTTATTATTTTTGACTTAAGCTGGACATTATTAATACTTCTTTTTATTACATTATTTTTATTATTATTACTCGCAAGTGGATTAGTTATATTAATAGGCGCGATCCAAGGTTATTTTAGATCTAATACTAATTTTCTTTCTATATTAATTATGCCTCTATTGATCCCTAATATTATAATGTCTGGCCTGGTGTTGCAAAATGCTCAGTATTTAAGTTTAGTGTTTGTAATGATAGGTATTAATATAATTATCCTACCAGTAGTGCTGTATCTTTCTTGTTATTTAGTAAAAAATATATTTAATGTATAAAATTAATGGTGATTATAAGGAGTTATCCTAACTTAAATATAGGTGATAATATTTACTATTAAAAACAATTTTTATAATTTATTAGCTCTTTGTATATATTCTTTGATTGTAAAAAACTGTTGTTTACTTATAATTCAATAATACTCATTCTTAATTTTTAAGGTAATTATCCATGTTCCAAGCTTTAAGAAGAATAGTACTAGCTAATCCAATGGGAGTTTTCATATGGAGCATACTTGCTAAATGGTATGTTTTAGTATTGGTAGCTACTTTAGTGATCACATTTTGGGTGTTTAAAAGTCTTGATCAAATAGGCTTTATTACTTATGTAAATACAAGTATGACGTCAATACTTGACCAAACTAAATCCGTGGCTCGTTATTGCATTCCAAAATTAGGCGGAGAAGGCGATAAAATTATGAACTTTTGGAATTGTTTGGGAAACCCACCGAAATATGAAGAAGATGATGAAACTAAAAAAAATGGTGAAACGGATTTAAAAAATAGGCTTGATAATGTAATTAATACTATAAATCCAAAGGATTCATTCAGTATACCTGATCAAAATCCATATGATAATGATCCGACGAATAAAAAAAAATAACTAAGCATATATGTCAAATACTACAAATGCTCCAAATAAAGGAACGCGCCGTGATTTTATAACTCTTACTGCAAGCAGTATGGTAGTTATCGGTGCTGCATGCTGCGCGTGGCCGTTAGTTGATTCTCTTAACCCTTCGGCAGATATTTTAGCTATATCTACAATAGAAGTCGATTTATCGCATGTAGAACCTGGCCAAACTGTTACTGTTAAATGGCAAGGCAAGCCAGTATTCATTACTAATAGGACTAAAGAAAAAATAGATGAGGCTCGGAAGGTTAAACTTTCAGAGCTTATAGATCCTGAAACTGATGAAGCTAGGGTAAAAGCAGGTCATGATCAATGGTTAGTAACTATTGGGATTTGTACGCATTTAGGTTGCATTCCTTTAGCTAACCAAGGGGAATATGATGGCTGGTTTTGTCCATGCCATGGTTCTCAATATGATTCTTCTGGTCGCGTTCGTCGAGGCCCGGCGCCATTAAATTTAGCTATTCCGCCATATGAATTTATATCAGACACAAAAATTAAGATTGGATAATTATTTATGACCGATAATGCTCCTTCTTCCAAGCCCAATCCTACTAATATAATTCCTAATGAAATCGCATCTGATAAAGAGTTTAAAAGAGGATCAGAGCAGAACCTACAAGCATATTCTGATAACGAGAGTAGAAGCAGTGATGTAACGTCCAAATTACCAATAACAGAAGGGTTAACCCACAACTCTATTATTGAATGGATTGACTATAGGCTCCCGGTTTTCTCTTTTTTAAAGCATTTTAGTAGCTATCAAACACCTAAAAATCTTAATTATTTATGGAATCTTGGATCCATTGCTGGCATCGCATTAGTTATTCAAATAGTTACAGGTATAGTGCTAGCGATGCACTATACACCGCATGTGGACTACGCATTTGAAAGCGTAGAAAAAATAATGCGTAACGTTAACTATGGATGGCTGATACGCTATATGCATGCTGTTGGTGCTTCAATGTTTTTTGCTACTGTTTATATTCATATTTGTCGGAGTTTATATTATGGTTCCTATAAAGCACCTCGAGAGTTATTATGGCATATTGGAATAATCATTTTTCTGACAATGATGGCTACTGCCTTTATGGGTTATGTACTACCTTGGGGGCAAATGAGTTACTGGGGGGCAACGGTAATTACTAATTTATTTTCAGCCATTCCTATTATTGGTGAATCTATAGTTACCTGGCTCTGGGGTGGTTTTTCAATCGATAATCCTACCTTAAACCGATTTTTTGCTCTCCATTATTTGTTACCATTTATTATAGTTGCATTGGTGCTTTTACACATTGTAGCGCTACATACTCATGGATCTAATAATCCGAAAGGAATTGACGTAAAATTACCACAAGATACTATTCCCTTTCATCCATATTATACGGTAAAAGATTTTGTTGGTTTCGGTGTTTATTTTTTGATATTTGCTTTTTTCATTTTTTATCAACCGAATTATTTAGGTCATCCAGATAATTATATCCCAGCTAATCCTTTAGTTACGCCCGCGCATATCGTCCCTGAATGGTATTTTTTACCGTTTTATGCGATTTTACGGGCAGTGCCATCAAAGTTAGGTGGGGTATTATTAATGTTTTCAAGTATTCTAGTATTATTCTTTTTACCGTGGCTTGATAAATCACCGGTACGAAGCTCAAATTATCGACCAGTTTTTCGCATAGCATTCTGGTTGTTCGTTTTAGATTGCTTACTATTAGGATATTTAGGCGGCCAACCAGCAGAAGAACCATACATTACTATAAGTCGTTTTGCTGCTAGCTATTATTTTTTTCATTTTTTAATTGCGGTACCGATAATTAGTAAGTATGAGAAGACTCTGCCGTTGCCAGAGAGTTTAAGTAGTTAAGTTAAGTAAAACGTTGTTGTGAATGAAGTCCTATGAACGTTACAATCTCGTAAGTCTTATTTCTAAAATTGTTTGGTCGTGATTCGCACTTTTAGCAATAACGTTTATGAATTAATATCAACACCTTAACAGATTTGTATGTTAAATAAATTCGTCACCTTAATCTCAATATTTTTGTTAGCAAACATAGCGTTTGCTAATGAAGTGTTACCACCAAAAAAAATGAACTGGACATTTGATGGGCTTTTTGGCAGCTTTGATAGAGAAGCTGCGCAGCGAGGTTTTCAGGTGTATAAAGAAGTCTGTAGTGTATGCCACGGTCTATATAACTTATCTTACCGAAATCTTAAGGATATAGGCTTTTCTAATGGGGAAATTAAAGAAATAGCAAAAAATTATACCGTTAAAGACGGCCCTAATGACGCTGGTGAAATGTTTGATCGCCCTGCATTACCATCTGATAAGTTTGCACGTCCTTATGCTAACGAACAAGCGGCAAGAGCAGCCAATAATGGTGCCTACCCTCCGGATTTATCATTAATCATTAAAGCGCGTCAAGACGGTGCGAATTATTTATATTCTATACTAACCGGCTATATGGAACCACCTGCAGGTTTTAAGCTTATGGAAGGTCTTAATTATAACCCTTATTTCCCTAACCATCAAATTGCAATGCCACCACCTTTAACGACAGGTCAAGTTACTTATATTGATGGTACTACTGCTTCTATTGAACAAATGTCAAAGGATGTAACAGTATTCCTGCAATGGGCAGCCGAACCTGAAATGGAGCACCGTAAATCTTTAGGGTTAAAGGTGATGCTATTTTTAGTAGTTTTCATTATCTTTTTCTATATATCTAAAAATAGAATTTGGGCAAATTTGGAATAGAGCTAAAGATTTAGAAAATATTGAAGGTTTGAATAAAGAAGATTCGAAAAAACTGAATGAAGAAACAATGCAGTTTCAACAACAGATAATAGCTGATTTAAATTCTGAAAAAAAGTTGAAGACCTGGTAAAAGACCATCTTAATCAACAAATAGTTTCTCACACTATTCCTCTCTTTAAATATGATAATAATCATACCCCAGTTACAATAGATAAAAAGAAAATAACTCCTCTGATAGTAAAACATTTTACACCTAAAAGGTTTCACAGTTGAGCAATGGAGAGAACTTAGGAAAATAAGCCCTGTAGGTTTTGATAAACTAATATCAAACGAATTGGAAACGCATTTAAAGGCTATAAAACAAACCATAAATAAATATACAAAAGTAAAGGCTGGTGCTGAAAAAGAAGTAAGACTGGTTACAGTGCAGAAAGCTGAAGTAACAACTCCAATAAATGCGCATCCTTCAGTCAAAACTATTAGAAGGTCATCAAGTTCTATACCTTTCTAAGATTTTTTAATTGCGTAAAATGAGTATTTTTTATATACCTATATTTTAAGTAATATAAATAACTGGAAGCATGCATAAATATAGAACGCATAATTGTAATCAATTACAGTTAGAAAACGTAGGGGAAAAAGTAAAATTATCTGGTTGGGTACACCGCAGGAGAGATCATGGCAATTTGGTCTTTATAGACTTACGTGATCATTTTGGTGTAACGCAACTGGTTTTTACAGATAAAAATTTACAATTGATGGATGAAGCTAGCAAGTTTAGATATGAGTCAGTAATTACCATTATAGGTAACGTCGTTGCTAGAAGTGATGAAACTATAAATAATACTCTTACAACTGGTAAAATTGAAATATTAGTTGACGAATTTATTATTGAATCACAAGCAGCTAATCTACCTTTACAAGTAAATTCAGATCAAGAGGCTCCTGAAGAAACTAGATTAAAATACCGTTTCTTAGATTTACGCCGTGAAAAATTACATAATAATATTATTTTACGTTCTAACGTTATTGCATATTTACGTTATTTAATGACTGATGCAGGCTTTACTGAGTTTCAAACACCCATTCTAACAGCAAGTTCTCCGGAAGGAGCACGTGATTTCTTAGTGCCAAGTAGGCTACATCCAGGTAAGTTTTATGCATTGCCCCAGGCTCCTCAGCAATTCAAACAATTATTAATGGTCTCTGGTTTTGATCGATATTTCCAAATAGCTCCATGTTTTCGCGATGAAGACGCGCGTGCTGATAGATCGCCTGGAGAATTTTATCAACTTGATATTGAAATGTCATTTGTCACGCAGGAAGATATATTTAATACTATCGAGCCAGTGATGTTTGAATTATTCAATAAATTTTCTGATAAAAAAATATCTACTACGCCATTTATAAGAATTCCTTATAGCGAATCAATGTTAAAATATGGTTCTGATAAGCCTGATTTACGTAACCCTATTATTATATCTGATGTAACTGAAATATTTGCCGACTCTGACTTTACTATTTTTAAAGAAAATATAAAAAAAGGTTCGATTGTAAGAGCAATACCAGCTCCAAATGCAGCGAGTTTGCCCCGAAGTTTTTTCGATAAAATGATTGAATACGCAATTTTTGAAGGGGCAGGGGGATTGGGCTATATTCAGTTTACCGATGAAGGACAAGCCAAAGGACCGATTGCAAAATTTTTGACTGAAGAACAATTAGCAAATCTAAAAAAGTTAGTAAGTTTGAAAAACGGTGATGCTGTATTTTTCTCTAGCGATAAAGAAAATAAAGCGGCTAAATTAGCAGGTAAGGTTAGAATAAAACTTGGTGAAGAATTAAACTTACTAGAAAAAGATTGTTTTAAATTTTGTTGGATCACTGATTTCCCATTTTATGAACTAAACGAACGAACTAATGCAATTGATTTTAGTCATAATCCATTTTCTATGCCTCAAGGTGGAATAGAAGTTTTAGAAAATGCTGGTAGCATTGAAGATTTACTTGCTATTAAAGCCTATCAGTATGATATTGTTTGTAACGGTATTGAGTTATCAAGTGGCGCTATAAGAAACCATAAGCCTGAAATAATGTATAAAGCCTTTGAGGTTGCAGGCTATAGCTCCGAAGAGGTAGACAAGAAATTTGGTGGTATGATCAGAGCATTTAAATTTGGCGCTCCTCCGCATGGTGGAATAGCTCCAGGAGTTGATAGAATGGTAATGCTACTTGCTGGCTGTTCTAATATTAGAGAGATAATAGCATTCCCGCTTAACCAGCAAGCCGAAGATTTATTAATGAACGCTCCTGATTATGTAGATGAAAAATGTTTAAGAGAATTGAACATTATGTTATCTCCATCGGTTAAAAATAAAATTAAAGAATAATTTATATAACTTTATCAAAGTTTGTTAATTTAAAGACTATTTTATCTCTAAGCAAATATTCGGTACTAAAAAGAATAATAATATATTAATTCATTTTTAAGTGATGTACTGATTTTTTAAAATTTAAGATGCGGAAGCCATAGGGAAAGCTAGAGTAATAAAATTAGTGATTAATACGTACTGGTATTGTTATAATTTCTCAGCTCAGTAAGCTCCCTATTAATGAAATAAAAAGAAAAATCTCATGATAAAAAAAATCTTTATAATATTTTGGTTATTAATAATTAATAGCACAACTTTTGCTGTTAATGTTAATGTCAAAAAAGTAGTTAAACATTATCTAACCGACCATTTTTTGAATGCCACTTTTATGTTTGCTGATAATGAAAAAATTCTAACATATGGTGCTAAAGGAGTTTTTTCTGTTAGTGATGCTAACCAACTGCAAGCTATACAACAAATGCCTATTGCTTCGGCTACTAAGCCTATTACTGCTGCAGCGATTTTACGATTGCAGGATAAACAGCTTCTGAATGTTAATGATAAAATTAGTAAATATATTGATGCTGATTTGTGGGGTGATAACATTCCTACGTGGGCTAATGAAGTATCCATCCATAATTTATTAACTAATAGTAGCGGTATTGCAGAATATTTTGGTTCAGTAAAAGTCAGTCTAGATATGAGTCAACAAGATATTAATAAGGCAATATTAGGGTTTATTTCATCAAAACCTTTAGAGTTTAATATTGGTGAAAAATATAAATATAGTAATACTAATTATTTTTTACTCGGTATTATTATAGAAAAAATTAGTGGTAAAAATTTAGCTACTTTCCTTTCGGAAGAATTTTTTAAGCCATTAAGTATGAAAATGACTCATTTGGCCACTTTTGACGAAGCAGTAAAAATTCAAGAAAATACAGGAAAATATTATTTTCCGGTGCGTTATTATATAGAACCAAATGATACGTTGAAACCTAAATTTACCTTGGTTACTACTAAATTTACATTAGTACCATACTCAGACGGTGGTTTAATATCTAATACTGCTGATCTTGTTAAATGGTACCGTGCTTTAAATGGAGGAAAATTATTGTCTGATGAATCATACAAACTTATGATAACTAAATATTTTCTTAAAGACGATAGTAAACTTTTAAAGACATATACTGGTTATGGAGTATTTATTACTGAGCTTGAAAATAATGAAACGATGATTCATCACCCAGGTAGTGCTGTTGGAATTAGGAGCGAAGCAGGTTTTATAGCTACAAAAAATATATATTTTGCTATTTTAAGTAATGTTATGGTAAATTTTCCTATGGCTACGAAAGATCAAAATATAAACTATAATCAACTTGATATTTCATTTTTTAGAGACGCAATTATACGTATGATTATTTCTCAACAATAATATTTTTTATGATTTACTTAGGTTGGTTATTAATTTCATTAGGGTTTATAGCCATACTTTCTGGTATTATTGGTTTTTTTAGATTTCCAGATTTTTATACCAAAATTCATGCTGCAAGTTTAATAGAATGTTGCGGTATTCCTTTATGTTTAGTAGGCCTAGCTTGCGTTCAACATAATTTAAATTCATTTAAGCTACTATTTATTGTTATATTAATTTTATTATTAAACCCTGTTGCAACTCATGCCTTAGGCAAAGCCAAACTATTACCGAGCAAGAGGTAACTTATGGATGATATCACCTTTAAAACTATAGAATACGGTAGTGCAGAATATAAAGCAGCTATTACTTTACGAGAAGATTATTTATTAAAACCTCTGGGTTCAAATTTGAAGATAGCAGACTTAGTCCAAGAAAAAGATTATACTCATATAATTGGTATGAGAGCAGAAGAAATAATTGCTACAGCGGTAATAGTAGCTAAGGGAGAAGCCTGTAGAATACAAAGCGTTACGGTGAAGGTTTGTACCAAAGAACAGGTGTAGGTAATAAAATAATGCTGTTTTGTGAAGAATACGCTAATCAACAAGGGTTTAAAGAAGTTTACTGTAAAGTAAGGGAGGCTGTTTTTGCGTTCTACTTAAATCTTAAATATATTCCTGAGGGTGATTATTTTACTTTTCCTGATAATGATTTGCGGCATTTAAAAATGAGGAAGAAGTTATAATGCTGAATGTCTCCATTTCCCCTCAATTAAATACTTATTTACTACTATTAGTTACTTTTTTATTAGTCATAATTTCTGTAAAGCTGATTTTTTCTAAGAACTTACTTGAAAATACAATTAATCTATCGGCATTTAGCTTGCTTATCGGTTTATCATATCTTTTGATGGACGCCCCTGACGTAGCAATGACAGAGGTAGCGCTTGGGGCATGTTTCTCAACATGCATATATTTGAGTTTTTTAACCTTGCTAGGGTCATTAGGGAAAACAAGTTTAAAGCAAACTAGGATAATCTCATCTTTAATTATATGTACAGCTTTTATAGTAATATTAAGTTATGTAGGGATTGATTTACCTTTATATGGCGCAGAAGATTCCTCATTGCAAACGCATATAAGTCAATATTATATTGACCATACTGCACAAGATATAGCTGTTCCTTCGTTTGTTGCTGCAATTCTAGCAAGTTATAGAGGTTATGATACTCTTGGAGAAACAGCAGTGATTTTAATTGCGGGTATTTCAGTATTATTAATGTTTTCTCAAAAAATTAATGAAGATGCTTAAAGATAATGTTATCCTTAAACATTTAACTCTTTTTATATTACCATATATTATCTTATATAGTCTTTATATTCAGATTAATGGCGAAACGTCTCCTGGCGGCGGCTTCCAATCTGGTGTTATATTCGCTTCCGCAGTAATTGCAGTAGATTTATTATACGGTGAAAAGAAATTTCTTTCAAAAGATTTACTACTTTTTACCGCTGTTATAGGAGTAATAATCTATGCAGTTACCGGTGCTATCTCTTTAGTATTTAATGATAATTATCTTAATTACTACTCTATCTGCAATGATACAATATTATCTCAGCACGTGGGGATTTTCTTAATTGAAGCTGGCGTAGGTCTTACTGTAGCAGCAACTATGTGTTTGATTTATTCAGTAATAAGTTACCTAGGTGAATAAAAATAATTAAGTAGTTAGTTTTAGTATAGAATATTTAATAACGTTATGCTGCACGGAAGTACTCGTAAGAACAGTAATTCGCTACTTAGAATGATATTTTTCTTTAGCAATGATCATACTTAAGTATAGCTAAAGTTCTTCTAAACTCCAGCGTGCCCGAGGGGGAAAGTTGTTGTTGTTTATAAGATTGTTTTCTAATCTTTCAAGCCCGGCATAAGCAATCATAGCAGCATTGTCAGTACATAAATTAATTGGAGGTGCTATCAATTCATAACCATAACTAATAGCTTGCGTTGTTAATTTATCTTTTAAATATTGGTTAGCTGCTACGCCTCCAGCTATTACTATAGTCTTAGATTCTAAAGCTTTATTGCTAATTAACTCTTCATACATTTTAAATGCGTTAGTCATTTTTTTAGATAGGATTTCACCTATTACATATTGAAAACTAGCAGCTATATCGTTAATTTCTTTTTCAGAAATAACTAATTTAGATATCAGTAACCGTACAGCTGTTTTAAGCCCAGAAAATGACATATCACATCCCGCGTGTTGAATAATTGGTTTGGGAAGAATATACTTATGAGGATCACCAAATTTTGCTTTTTTTTCAATTTCAGGACCGCCGGGAAACGGCAATCCTAACATTTTAGCAACTTTATCGAAAGCTTCACCAACTGCGTCATCAAGAGTTTTGCCTAAAATTTTATATTTCGCTAAGTTTTCAACCATTACAAATTGGCAATGACCTCCAGAGACTAATAATAATAAATAAGGATATTTAATGTGATTGGTTAATCTAGCAGTCAAGGCATGACCTTCTAAATGATTAACAGCGATAAAGGGCTTGTTCAAAACGCTAGCAAGTGACCGGCCAAACATTGAGCCTACAATAACTCCACCAATTAGCCCTGGGCCTGATGTGGCGGCCACTGCATTAATATCAGATAATTTAAGGCCAGATTCTTGTAAGGCGGTAGTAACTGATTTTTCTAGATTTATTAAATGCGACCTTGCAGCAATTTCCGGCACTACACCTTGAAAAAGCGCATGTTCTTTATTTTGCGAAATAACTATATTAGATAAAATTTCTCTAGTTGATGTTACTATTGCTGCGCCTGTATCATCGCAGCTTGATTCTATTCCTAAAACTTTTAATGATTTTCTCAAAAAGTGCCTTTTAAATTTATTTAACTATTACCACTATATTCTACTTTTTAGAAAATTGCTTTTTTGACTTCATTGAAAAGAGTCGTCTTGTAGCTAATCAATTTCCGCAGTTAAAATAACATTAGCTTCTTCTTCAATCTCTATTTCTTCTACAGAACTTTCAGCAATTAACGATGTGGACACGACTTTCTCACCTGCTTCAGTTTTGAATAATATCACACCACTGGTAACGCGGCCAGTGATGCGGACAGTTTCGAGTTTACAACGAATTAATTTACCACTATTAGTAATCAGCATTAATTCATCGCTCATAGCTACTGGCATAACGCCAACAACTAACCCGGTTTTATCGGATATATCCATATTTATTATGCCGCTACCACCACGGTTAGTGATTTTATAAACGTAAGCGGAGCTTCTCTTTCCAAAGCCATTTTCAGTAATAGTCAGAATAAATTCTTCATTCAAAGCCATTTCACGAATCTGTTCTTTAGTTAAAGCTAGGTTATTAAATTCTTCAGACGTAAAATCTTCACCAGCTGCAATAGCTAGTCTTTTTTCATATGGGATCGATAGGTAAGCATCTCTTTCTTCTATAGAGCTTGTAATGCCTTTGAGTACAGTCATGGAAATAACTTGATCGCCTGAAGATAGTTTCATTCCGCGTACTCCATCAGATGTACGACTTTTAAACACTCGGACTGAGCTAGTTTGGAACCTTATGGCTTTACCAGCTTTAGTAGCAAGTAGGATATGGTCTTCTTCTTTACATACTTTAACATTGATTAGACGGTCATTATCTTCAAGCCTGATAGCTATTTTTCCATTTGATTGTATACGTTTAAAGTCGGATAAATCATTTCTTCTAATATTACCTTGCGACGTAGCAAACATAATATTTAAATTATCCCATTCATCTTGATTTTCCGGTAGAGGCATAATATTGGTAATATGCTCGCCTTCTTTTAATGGCAAAATATTAACTAACGGTCGGCCTTTGCTTTGTGGATTACCTATAGGCAGTTTATAAAGTTTCAAGCTATAAACCTGGCCAATATTGGAAAAGAATAATAAAGGTGTATGAGTGCTGCCAACAAATATTTGAGTGGTTATATCTTCATCGCGCATTGATAGTCCAGAACGCCCCTTACCACCACGATTTTGAGCTCTATAAGTTACAAGTGGCACTCGTTTAATATAACCACCTAAGGTGACAGTAACCACCATCTCCTCTCTTTGAATCAAATCCTCGATATCTTGATCAAAATCTCCCATTTCAATAGCAGTCAAACGAGGGGTAGCAAATTCATCTTTGATACGGAGCAATTCGTCTTTCAATATAGTTAGAAGCTTTTCACGAGATCCTAGAATTTCAATATACTCGCTGATTTCAGTAGCAAGTTCCGCAAGATCGCTTTCAAGCTTATTTTTTTCCATAGCAGTTAGACGTTGCAAGCGCATTTCTAATATAGCTTTTGTTTGTGCTTCGGTAAAATGGCACCTACCATCATTATCTATCATCGCTCTATCATCGATGAGTTTAATAAGGTCAATAATGCTAGTTGCATCCCATGATTTTTGCATTAATTGTTCTTTAGCAGTCGCAGGATCTTTGGCAGCTTTAATAATCCTTATAATTTCATCAATATTACTAACGGCAATAGTTAGACCTAACAATATATGGGCTTTATCTCGAGCTTTATTAAGCAAATATATTGTACGGCGGGTAATTACTATTTCCCGGAAGTTAATAAAGGCGGCAATCACTTCTTTGAGGTTCATGACTTTTGGCAATCCATCTTTGAGAGCCAGCATAATTACGCCAAAACTAGTTTGCAAAGGAGTATAAGAATATATTTGATTTAACACTACTTCGGCTACCGCATCTTTTTTAACTTCAATATATACACGCACACCTTTTTTATTAGATTCATCTCTAAGGTCGCTGATTCCTTCAATTCGCTTTTCTTTAACAAGATCAGCGATTTTTTCAACTAACCTAGCCTTATTAACCATATAAGGCATTTCTGTGATAATTATTGCTTGCCTATTATTACCAATATCTTCAATCTCTGTACGCCCTCTGATTAATATACTACCGCGGCCAGTCAGGTATGCAGACTTAATACCATGCATACCGAGGATAAGAGCTCCAGTAGGAAAATCCGGCCCTTTAACAACGCACATAAGCTCGCTTATCTCAATATCGTTATTATCAACATATAAACAACAAGCATCGATAATCTCACCTAAATTATGCGGAGGGATATTAGTTGCCATTCCAACCGCAATACCACCAGTCCCGTTTACCAAAAGGTTAGGGAACATTGAAGGTAATACTTTAGGCTCTCTTTCAGATCCATCATAGTTAGGAGCAAAATCGACAGTTTCTTTGTCAATATCTTCAACTAGCGTATGCGCAGCTTTTGCAAGTCTAGATTCGGTATACCTCATTGCCGCAGGTGAATCCCCGTCCATTGAACCAAAGTTACCTTGACCATCTACTAAAGGCAATCTTAATGAAAAATCTTGCGCCATACGTACTAAAGAGTCATATACCGCCACATCACCATGCGGGTGATACTTACCTATCACATCACCGACTATTCTTGCGGATTTTCTATGCTGTTTATTAGCGGTATAACCAGCTTCGTACATAGCATAAAGTATTCTACGATGAACTGGTTTAAGCCCATCACGTACATCTGGAATTGCCCTACTTACAATTACACTCATTGCGTAATCCAAATATGAGCGTTTCATCTCATCTTCAATATTTATAGAAATTAAATTTTGGTGGTCTGAGTTAATCACTATAAGAACCTAATTATTTGAGTCTAGACTAGAGGTAAATAGTATTTTTTTCAAGCAAGATTATTAGGTCTAGAGTAAATTTAAAGCTTTACAAGGTGAAATTGTTAGAAGGAGGGAAATGTTATTGGAAAAGATTAGGCATTATTACTATTTTACGAAGCTATCTCGGGAGGTTTTTCTCCTAAAATAGCTTCGGCGTCTTTTAGTTTTTACAATGAGTATTACCATTTGTGATGGCATCTTAGCATTAAAAGTAACTAGGCTTGGGCTAATTGCGCTTTAGCTTGATCTACAATATGTGCAAAAGCTTCAGCATTATTAACAGCTAATTCGGCAAGAACTTTGCGATCAATATCAATTGAAGCTTTTTTAAGGCCGCCCATAAATTGAGAATATACCATATCATATTGGCGTACTGCTGCATTAATACGTTGAATCCAGAGTCCTCTGAAATCACGTTTGCGGTTTCTACGATCTCTATAGGCGTATTGAAGACCTTTTTCTACTTTTTCAATAGCTACGCTAAAGCACGTGCTAGCGCGACCTCTATAGCCTTTCGCTAATTTTAGAATCTTTTTATGACGATTTTTGGAAACTTTTCCTGATTTTACGCGTGACATCTCTTAACTCCTTTAAATTATTTTATACCATATGGTAGGAAGAATTTTTTAATATTCCTTGCATCTTGATCACAAAGAATTGTTGTTCCTCTAAGGTTACGGAGCTGAGATTTTGTACGGCGGCGCATAAAGTGTTTTTTTCCTGCTTGACTTGCAATAACTTTACCAGTAGCTGTCAGCTTAAAGCGCTTTTTCACAGCAGATTTGGTTTTTAACTTAGGCATATATCCTCTTATATATGGTATTTAGAAATAGATTTATATAAAAAATCTAGTTAGAAAGCAAAATAGGCATACCAAGGCCACGTCGCTAATAGCGATTTAATATAAATGCGTTATAACAATATTGCAATAGATATTTCATGATTTTATGTTATAAATATCTGCATAATTAATCATTAATCAAATGTTTGGACATAACCCTAAAAGACCTCCAATATTCGGTGATGGTACTCACTTAGAAATCAAGAATATTTTTAAGACCTTGCAAGGTGAAGGGATATTTGTTGGAATGCCAGCAATATTTATTAGGCTTGGCGGATGTAATCTTGCTTGTAGTTTTTGTGACACTGATTTTGAAGATTATACTTTACTTCATATTAAAGATATCATTGAAAAAACTTGGAATCTGAGTTTAAATTCTCAAAATAAAAAATCTGTAAAGCTAGTAGTCATAACTGGCGGCGAGCCTTATCGCCAACCAATTGAATTATTATGCCAAAAGTTAATAGATTTAGATTACAAAGTACAAATCGAAACAAATGGCACGTTATATCGCCCTCTTCCTGCTGAAGTATCAATAATTTGCTCGCCAAAACCTGGTAAAAACGGTTACTCGATACTTCGCGAGGATTTACTACTACATATTAGTGCGATTAAGTTTTTAGTTGCAAAAAATCTACCTAATTATAGCAATATAACTGAAATAGGACAAAGTAAATATAATATTCCGGTATTCATCCAAGCAATTGATCAGTGCGATCAACATTTAAATAAAGAAAATACATGCTTAGCAATAAAGCTTTGCTTAGAACATGGCCATCGTTTGTCAATACAAACTCACAAGATTCTTGCTATAGAATAAATAGAAGCAGAAACGTATGTATTAGCGATTTATAAATATCTCATGAAAAGTAAAATTTTTTTTAATTAGTAGGGTTGACTTATAATTTTAATTATGTTTAAATTTAATGGTAGGTTGTAATAACTTACTAAAAGTTTGAATGTTTTTATTAACTATCGTAATCAAAGAGGATAATATGACAACTAATCAAAAAACCCACAATGACGATAATAAAACTTACCAAAAAAATTATAATGATGATAGCTCTAGCCTATCAAATTCTGCAGCTACTATGAGGAACAATGAATCTTCTCAAGATGAAAAAAGTAGAGCTGCTGCCCAAATGAGAAGTGAAGGTGGAAGTCAAAGTCATGATAACACAGCTTCGAGCTCACTTGATAGGAACAGAAGTTCTGATCAAGATGGCCGCAGTAATATGAGAGATAGCAATAAAAACGAATAATAAGCATAAATTATATTAATGATAGGGTGCCTTTTTTAAGGCGCTCTATGCTTTTAATATTCTAATTAAATAATCAAGTTCAATATTTCTTATAGATAAAATTTTTAAGTGGCTAGTAGCTCCCCTAATAATTTCTAAATCTTTTTTAGGAATTTTCCATTCTTTAAATAAAAAATCAATCATTTCTTCGTTAGCCCTGCCATTTTCTGCTGCTTCTTTAATAGACAATTTTAAATATTTTTGGCCATTAATAGTAAGAACTCGGCCTATCTTGTTGATTTTAGCATTTGCTTTGACCTTAAGGCCAATAGATGCTGTTTTTTTGGAAGGATGATAATTAAAAATTTGTATACTTAACTTATAATATTGGTTTATCAATAACGTATCGCCAAAGCTTATCAATACCTTTACTAATACCAATACGAGGGGTGACTATAAAGGAAGGATTTAATCCTATATCCTCAATAAAAAATTCTTTATTATTAGTAATATTAATATTATTATGTGATTTATTAATTCCAAAAAACCTACAAAGCTTTCCTGGTCCATTCAAATATTGACTAGAGGGAGAAATAACCTGCACACCTCTAATTAATACTGCAGCTGGCACCCCTTCTTCTTCTGTTACTACGTTTAAGCAATAATACATTCCATATATAAAATAAACATAGGTGAACCCTGGGGGGCCAAACATCACTTCTGTTCTTTTAGTGCGACCTTTAAAAGCATGGCAGGCAGGATCATCTTTTCCTATATAACTTTCTGTCTCTATAATAATACCTTTTTTTCCTTCAAAATACAATAATTTACCCAATAATTCTTGGCTAACTATATTAGTATTTCGAATAAAAAAATTAGGTTCTAGAATTTGCACGCTGTTGAGCATATTATTAAGTTAGTAATTAACTTGTAATACTTTTATATTACAAGAGGATCTTAAAAAATGATTATTGTAATTTATTAAATTAGAAAAAGGTTTTATCATGGGATCAGCAAAATTTTTTACCTCACAGGGTGAGCTTATTTGTCGCGAACTCAAAGAATTATTAGCCATCACTGATATCATTCACCATAATACGCTAAATTCTATAACAGCTGCAGTTAATAATACTTCAAAAGGCTGGCTTAGAAAAGGAGAAAGATGGGAGGAACAAGAAAACAAGTTTATGGCAATTAAAGATAAAATTCTATCTCTAGCTAAAAAGCTTGGCTATATAGATAAAATTTACCCCCTAAAAACCATATATAATCGCGCTTTGTTATTAGGTTCAGACGCAAATGATGTAAAAGAGCGTATTAACAGTATGTTAGAGGCTAAGCTGGATAAAGTTCATTGGTCAAAATGCGTAATGTTAGGTAGTGATAGATCATTAGAATCAACTACTGAAGCTCCATTATGCGATCAATTATTAGCAGCAAATGTAATTGCTGCTAATTATCCTGCAACGGAGACTGGTATGATGAATTATCTACTTTATAAGGAATATTTTGATAAATTACCTCCACAATGTGTAAATGGTCCTCTTCTTTTTATTAATACTATTAAGCCAGCTGGTAAAAAAAGAGCGAATACCGAAGATACTATCATAAATTGGCTACAGATAGACAATATAGCAGACGAATTTGAAGAAATAATAGTTTTTTCTAATCAACCATATATCTTTTATCAAGATAAAGTAATAAAATATATATTAGCAAAGCATGGGTTTACTAATATTAATATATTAACAGTAGGTGAGGCAGCCAAACCTTTTATTCACCCTAATATAATACTTGATTCAATTGCTCGAGACCTATTTTTTTTACAAAAGTTGCAAGCATATACAATCAACTAGGATAACAATATATTAGACCTCTTTAATAACTAAATATAGTGGGGATATTTTTAAGAATTAGGTTCTAAAAAAGCGCAGCGTAGTAAAGTTACGTGAGCATTTTTTTAGGTTTTAATAACGACAAAATAACCCAATAGATGAAGTTACGGAAGGGATCTGTTCTAAGAATTGAACTAGTTATAGGTTAATGAGCATTCGCAGGATATTTTTATATATGAGCATGCAGCTCTGCGAAGATAACATAGAGAGAGCAATTCTTAAAATTTTTAAGAGTATACGAAGCCATATTGCGTTTAAACTAATATTGCATATGTTTAAGGAGTTTGACATAACTCTATAAATTGCATAAGATACGGTTTTTTGGAGAAAATATGGGGCTAGACAGATTATACCTATTTAGGGATATACGGTTTTTACCAATTTTCCTAGTACAATTATGTGGTTGCTTAAATGACTGTATATTAAAAAATGCTTTAATTATTTTTATTACTTATAAACTATCAAATGAAATCAACCAATCTGCTCATGTTTTAGTGCTCTTAACCAATACACTTTTTGTCTTACCTTTTATTTTATTTGCAAGCCTGGCCGGTCAAATAGCTGATAGATACGAACGGTCTACAGTAGTCAAAATAATCAAATTTCTTGAAATTCTTATTATAGCCTTTGCTATTTACGGTTTTATCAATAATAGCTTAATAATATTGTTTAATGCATTAGCAATGATGGGGATTCATTCTACGTTTTTTGGTGCAATTAAATATAGTATTTTGCCAGATCATCTACATAAGAATGAATTATTAAGGGCTAATGGTTATGTTGAAGCCGGTACTTTTATATCAATTTTGCTAGGGACTATTATTGGTGGATATTATACTATAAGCACGACCTTTATAGTTATTGTTCTCACTATTTTTGCTTTAGCAGGTTTTATTTCTAGTTTTTTTCTTCCTAAATCAAATAATGCCAATCCGTCTATTAAAATAAGTTTAAATTTACTCCATGAAACAATTGAAATGGTAAATTATGCTAAAAGTAAGAAGCAGGTATATTTATCGATTCTTGGCATATCATGGTTTTGGTTTATTGGAGCTGCGATATTAGCGCAAATCCCTTCACTAGCTAAAGATATATTAGGTGCTGATGAAAATGTAGCAAATTTATTTTTAGCTGTTTTCTCAATTGGCGTAGGAGTCGGTTCATTTTTATGCAGTAAAATTTTTGAAAATGAGATAACTACTAAATATATTTTTCTTGCGTGTATTGGCATCAGCATCTTTGGTATTGATTTATTTTTTGCCAGTCGTATTAGTGCTATTAATTATGAGATAGAGCAATTAAAGAGTGTTTTAGTCTTTTTATCTAAGGCGCATAATTGGCGAATTATTATAGATTTGTTTTTAATAGCAATGATTGGGGGGATATATATAGTACCACTTTATGCGGTATTACAAGCTTTCAGCGCTCCTGCACATCGTAGTAGAATTATTGCCGTTACCAATTTAATGAATTCGGTGTTTATGGCAGGATCTACTATTATTTTAACTTTGTTATTTTACTTAGGTTACTCTATTCCTTTTGTTATATTAGTAGTTAGTTTGCTTAACGTGTTAGTTGCATTACATATTTATAAGTTAATACCCGGATTAAAAATCTTTCCTTTTGCTGTATGGAAATATATATTAAAATTCATTTTCGATGTTATGTATCAAGTGGAAGTAAAAGGTTTAGAAAATTTTTATAATGCGGGTAAAAGATCTGTAATTATTGCTAATCATATTTCTTATTTAGATGCTGCTTTCCTTGCTGTATATTTACCTGAACAAATGACTTTTGCAATTGATACTAGTATGGCAAAGCGGTTGTGGGTAAAACCGTTCTTAAAAATGAATAGAGCTTTGCCTATTGATACAACCAACGCTATGGCGATAAAGACTTTAATTAAAGAACTTCTTCAGGATAAAAAAGTAGCTATTTTTCCTGAAGGGCGAATTAGTATAACCGGTTCTTTGATGAAAGTATATGAAGGACCAGGAATGATTGCTGATAAAGCTAATGCCACTATTTTACCAGTTAGAATAGATGGTGTTCAATTTACGCATTTTTCTAAGCTTAAAAATATGTTTAAAATTAGGATATTTCCTAAAGTTACTATTACCATTTTACCACCGGTAAAATTTGCACCACAAGAAAATATGGATAGTAGAGAAAGACGAAAATATATTGGTCAAGCTCTATATGACATTATGGTAGATATGATGTTTGAGAGCTCTGATTATAAAACTACAATTTTTCAATCTTTAATTGAAGCTGCTAAGTTACATGGCTTTAATAAGAAAATCATTAAAGATAAAAACGGACGCGAAGCTAGTTACCGTAAATTATTGTCCTCAACCTTTGCTTTTGCTAATTTAATTACTCACCGTACTGAATACGATGAATATATAGGATTAATGCTACCTAATAAATTAGAAAGTACTGTAGCGTTTTACGCTATGCAGGCGAGTGCCCGTAGGCCAGTTATGATAAATTGGACAGATAAGATAAAAGATATATTAAATGCATGCCATATCACAGCTATTAAAGCAGTATATACCTCACGAGAATTAGTCCAGACAAACAGATTAGAAGAGGTAATTAGCAAAATTAATAACGCTAATATAAAGATTTTTTACCTTGAAGATTTACAAAAAGAAATTAACTGGAAAATGAAAATCAGGGGGTTTATAGGAAGTTTTTTCCCACAAACTTATTATAATAATACCTGCATTAATCAAAATGAGGAAGATCCAGCAGTAGTATTATTTTCTTCAGCGTCAGATAATATTTTTAAAGCTATAGTGCTTTCGCATAAAAATCTTCAGGCCAGTAGATGTCAAGTTTTATCTAAAGTACATTTTAGTCCAAAAGATATAGCATTTATTATGTTACCTATGTTTGATTGTTTGGGGTTAATTGGCGCGGTAATTATGCCACTTAACGGTATAAACACGTTTTTATATCCTACTCCTTTGCATTACCGTATCATTCCAGAAGAAGTGTATGATGTAGGAGCAACTATAATGTTTGCTACTGATACTTTGTTAAATACCTACTCACAATATGCTCATCCTTACGATTTTTACTCAATAAGATATATATTTGCCTGCGGCGAAAAACTGCAAACTTCTACTAGACAATTATGGCTTGATAAATATGGGATAAGAATTTTTGAAAGTTATAGTATACCCGAAGCTTCCCCTTTTATAGCTATTAATACTCCTATGCATAACCGTCCTATGTCAGCTGGACGATTAATGCCTAAAATAGAATATATAGTTCAAGCAGTTGAGGGAATAAAGCAGGGCGGTCGCTTATTTATAAAAGGTCCGAATATTATGCTAGGCTATATGCTAGCTGATAATCCTAAAATTATTAATCCTATTTTTTCAAATGAATATGGCGACGGTTGGTTTGACACGCAAGATATTGTGCAAATTGATGAGGACGGTTATATATCGGTTTTGAATAAAGCTAAATAAATGTTATTATGCATAAATTATTTATATTGTTGACCTTCTATCAGTAAGTATAAAGTAATCTAAATTAGATAATGCTTATATCAAACTTAAATTAAATTCATAAAATACACGGCTATACAATGTTTATTAAAAATTTTGCAGAAAAAGGCTTTTTATATCAATGCACTAATATAGAAAAATTAACTGATTTAACAAACCATAGCAAAATTGCTGCTTATATTGGTTTTGATTGTACTGCAAGCTCACTCCATGTCGGAAGCTTAATGCAGATTATGATATTACGTTTATTACAACAACACGGTCATAAACCTATTATAATTCTTGGCGGTGGTACTAGCAAGATTGGCGATCCCACTGGTAAAGATGAAGCAAGAAAAGCTTTAAACGTTGATGAGATTGCAAAGAATTCAGAAGGTATAAAAAAATCATTGTCAAAATTTATTAATTTTGGTGACGGTATAAGTGATGCGATATTAGTTAATAATGATACATGGTTATCTACTCTTGGATACATTGATTTCCTACGAGACTTTGGTTCTTTATTTTCAGTTAACCGTATGCTCTCAATGGATTCAGTTAAATTACGCCTTGACCGCGAGCAGCATTTAAGTTTTTTAGAATTTAATTATATGTTGTTACAAGCCTACGACTTTTACCATTTAAACAAATCATATAATTGCGTTCTTCAAATTGGTGGTAGCGATCAATGGGGCAATATTGTTATGGGTGTGGATTTTATAAGGAAATTGACTGGTAATGAAACTTTCGGTATAACTACCCCCTTACTAACTACTTCTTCTGGGGTTAAAATGGGTAAGTCGGTTGCTGGAGCGGTCTGGCTCAACGAAGATATGTTAAGTCCTTATGATTATTTCCAATATTGGCGTAATTGTGAAGATCCCGATGTTACTCGATTTGCGGGATTTTTTAGCGAACTAAATGATAGGGAAATGGAAGAATTCACTAAGCTTGTTAGTACCGATATTAATACGGCTAAAAAACAACTCGCCTTTAATTTAACAAAACTTTGTCATGGCACCGAAGCGGCGCAGCAAGCTCTTGAAACAGCTACTAACGTTTTCGAGTTAGGTGGTGTTGATATGTCGTTACCGACTATTTTTATTGAACATACCAGATTAAATATTGGTATCCCAGCATTTGAATTATTATTTGAAGTAGGGTTAGCTAGTTCAAAGTCTGAGGCTAAAAGGTTTATTAGAGGCGCTGGTATTAAAGTGAATGACGAAATAATCCAAGATGAGAATATGATAATAAATTCTAGCTTTATAGGCGATAACAAAGTTATTAAACTTTCAATTGGCAAGAAAAAACATATTTTAGTTAAGGCCGAATTAAGTAGATAAAAGCCATACTAAATTCTTCATTTATTAAAAATCTAGAGTTTACACAAATTGTAAATTCACATGCTACCATAATGGAAACATGTTATAATTAATTTTATACTTTGTTTTTAATATCTTATACGCGTTATTGCTATAAAAAATGAAAGATTTCTGGGAAGAAGATTGTGCTAATTCAGAACAACCGTTAAAAATTTGGTATCAACTATATAAATAAAATAATTTTAATACTACAAGTTGTAGTTTTGTAGGAAATAATAGGGTTATTTTTAATATATCAGGTTTATTGTAAGCCATATTAAATATGATAAAATAAATTCACATTTTTATTAGGTATATAATGGACTTTTGGCTAAACATTTATAAACCAAAGGGTATAAGCTCAGCAAAAGCAGTAGCAATAATCAAAAAAAACCTTAAAGGAGCTAAGGTCGGTCATTGTGGAACTTTAGATGTTGAAGCAGAAGGAGTATTGCCTCTAGCAATTGGTGAAGCAACTAAATTAGTTAGATTATTGGTAGATGCTAAAAAAACTTATATTTTTACTATTCAATTTGGCGCTCAAACTGATAGCGCAGATTATTCAGGTAAAATAATTAATACTACCTCCCATATCCCTTCTAAGCATGAAGCCTATAAAATATGTTCTAAATTCACGGGAATAGTTGAACAAACCCCTCCATCTTTTTCAGCTCTTAAAATCAATGGTGTAAGAGCCTATAAACTTGCTCGCAAAGAACAAATGGTTGAAATAAAACCACGCAATATTGAAATATATAGTCTTGAATGTCTCGATTTTAATCTAAGCTTGAAACAAGCTACTTATCAGGTAGAATGCTCAAAAGGTACCTATATTAGAACTCTTGCAGAGGATATAGCATTGTCCTTGCAAAGTTTAGCTTTTGTGGTAGAATTATGTCGCACTCAAGTTGGTTTATTTAAAGCTGACGAAGCAATTAATATTACTGACCTTGAGAATTTACAGCAAGAGGAGATAATAAAACTCCTTGAGCAACGAAGCGTTAAGGTTGAAACAATACTGGACGACATCCTGGTGCTTGATGTTACTGAAGAGCAGGCTAAAAAAATTATTTTTGGTCAAGAATGTTATTTTAATTATAACCAAAATATCTCATTATTATGGGTAAGATATAAAAATACATTATTAGCCATCGGAGCATTAAGTGAAAATTGTTTTAAATCTTTTCGCGTTTTTAATTTAATAAATAAGGAGATTACTGATGTCGATAACAGCTCAGCTTAAGCAGCAATTAATCAATGAATATGCTAGCACAGAAAATGATACGGGTTCATCTGAAGTGCAGTGTGCTATTCTTACAGCAAGAATTAGCAGCCTAACAGAACATCTAAAAACTAATCATAAAGACTTTTCTTCTCGCCGTGGCTTATTAATGCTTGTAGGGCGTAGACGTAGATTATTAGATTATGTTAAGAAAAAAAGTTTAGATAAGTATTTAACTTTAATCGGTAAATTAGGTATTAGGAAGTAATGAAGAGTAGTCGTTATTGTGGGGCACGCGCGAAGCGTGACGAAGCAATTTCAGGGGATAAAACTTGATAAGATTGAGGGCTCTCGCTTTGCATTAAAGAGTTCGCGGTAACTCCTCATAATGACACTATAGCTCTTTTCGTATACCAAAAAATAAATTCACAACCAAGGAATATAAATGTTCAATGAAATAACTAAAACTATAGAATGGAGTGGAAAAACTCTTGAATTATCTACTGGGAAAATAGCTCGTCAAGCTGACGGAGCAATAATGGTAAAAATGGGTGATTCAATATTATTATGTACAGCAGTAAGTGCTAAAGAAGCTAGGGATGGTATTGGGTTCTTTCCATTAACAGTCCATTATAAAGAAATGGCTTTTGCCGCAGGTAAAATTCCAGGCGGTTTTTTTAAAAGGGAAGGTAAAGGTTCAGAAAAAGAGGTTTTAGTTTCAAGATTAATTGATAGGCCAATTCGACCACTTTTCCACCCTGCATTTGTAAACGAGACTCAAGTAATTTGCACTGTAATGTCACATGATCCAGCATGTAGTACTGATATATTAGCAATTATCGGCGCTTCAGCAGCCTTGGCGCTTTCGGCGGCTCCATATCAAGATATTGTTGCGGCTAGCAGGGTGGGTTTGATAAATGAACAATTGGTACTTAATCCTTCTTATGAAGATTTGAAATCTAGTAAACTTGATCTAGTAGTAGCAGGTACAGAAACATCAGTAATGATGGTCGAATCTGAAGCAGATTTATTATCAGAAGAGCAAATGCTTGAAGCTGTAAAATTTGCCCATGACGCATTAAAACCAGTAATTCTAATGATTAAAGAGCTAGTAGCAGAAGCAGGTAAACCTAAATTACAACTTACTGATTTATATTCAATTAGTCTAAAAGACCAAATCAGAGAGATGGTTGAAGAAGATATTAAGCAAGCTTTTAGCATCAGATCAAAACTACAAAGAAATGTAGCTGTAAAGCAAATTTCTACGAAAATTTTTGAGCATTTTGCTGATGAAATTGCTAATAATAAGCTTAATAATTTTCAAATTGATTCTGCACTTAAAGCTGTTGAATCTGATGTTTTACGTAAGGATGTCTTACAAAGAAATGTTCGTATTGATGGTAGGAAACCTGAAGAGATAAGGCAAATTATTTGCCAGACTGCAATTTTACCAAAAACGCATGGTTCAAGTCTGTTTACTAGAGGCGAAACTCAAAGTTTTGCAGTAGCAACTTTAGGTACTGGTCAAGATGAACAAATAGTTGATAGCCTTGACGGTGAATATAAAGAGCGTTTTATGCTTAATTATATTTTCCCGCCTTATTCAGTTGGTGAAGCAACACCTGTAAGAGCACCGGGGCGTAGAGAAATTGGTCATGGTAAGTTAGCGTGGCGCGCGATTAATCCTGTGTTACCTACTAAAGAAGAATTTCCTTATTCTATTAGAGTTGTTTCAGAGATTACTGAATGTAACGGTTCATCTTCAATGGCGACAGTTTGCAGTAGTTCTATGGCTTTAATGGATGCTGGTGTTCCAATGAAAACTCCTATTGCTGGAATCGCTATGGGATTGATCAAGGAAGGAGATGAATTTGTAGTATTATCAGATATTTTAGGCGATGAAGATTACCTAGGCGATATGGATTTTAAAGTTGCAGGTGGCGCAAGCGGCATCACGGCCTTACAGATGGATATTAAAATATCTGGAGTCACTTTTGAAATAATGAAACAAGCTTTAGAGCAAGCAAAAAATGGTCGCATTCATATATTAGGCGAAATGCACAAATCTATTGCAATAGCCAAAACTGAAGTTAGTAAATATGCACCATGTGTTCAGAATTTTAAAATTGATAAAGAAAAAATACGTGACGTGATAGGCGCGGGGGGCAAAGTAATACGTCAGATTTGCGATGAGACAGGCGCTAAAATTGATATAGCTGATGATGGTACGGTTTCTGTTGCTGCTGTTGGTAAGGATAAATTGAATCAAGCTATTGAGAAAATTAAAGCGATTGTTTATGAGCCTGAAATTGGCGGCATATTTGATGGTACGGTAGTAAAAATACTAGATTCTGGAGCGTTTATTAATTATTTACCAAATCGTGATGGTTTTGTTCATATTAGTGAAATTTCTAAAGAACGTATAGAAACTGTTTTGAGTATTTTAAAACATGGCGATATTGTTAAAGTAAAGCTTATTGGTTTCGATAAAGGTAAAGCCAAATTAACTATTAAAGGTGTTGACGGTATAGGATTGAATTCGGTAAATAAAAGCCCTGTAAAATCAGAAAATAAAGTTGAGACTAACAAAGAAAATATAGACCCGAATGTTAGTAGTAAGCGAGATTCTGGCAAAAAGTGGCAAAATACTGAGAAAAATTCTGATGATAAAGATGTGTTAATTAAAGAACGTAAGTATTTTAATTGAACAAGAAGCTTTTAGACCAACGCGTAGCCTCTTTCGGAGCCTATAACTAGTTCGTCCTAGAGTGCAGCGAACTCTTGAGGTAATGCGTTATTGCGTGAGCACAATGACGCATTTTCGGAGTTCCTGCACCCGAAAGATGCCATAGGAACGAATATTCCCTCTCATGACGTTTTAATTCATGAGATTGTCGCGTCTTGCGAGTGCACGCCTTGCAATGTTAAGAAGCAGCTCTCCACAATGACGTTTTTTCTATTGTTAGAATCAAGAAACTATAATAATGAAAATAAATCAGCTTATACTAATACTTCCTGAGCTAACTTTAACAATGCTTGCCTTGCTCAGTCAGCTTAGCGCGGTGATATTTAATAATAAAAAAAACCTTATTATAAACCTTACGATCATTTTTGCAGGGCTAATAACTTTTGGCACCTTATATTTTTGCAGGGCGGAAATAATAGGTTTTAATAACTCATTTGCAACTAATTATACGACTAGTATTTGCAAAGCTTTAGTTTTAATATTTTCGCTATCATCGATTATTATTTATAAAGATTATTGTAGGATTGCCGATAAAGAGTTAAAAAATGAATTTGCTACTTTAATATTGTTTTCGACTTTAGGTATTTTTATTACGATTTCATCACGGAATTTCTTATTATTATTTTGCGGGATGGAATTACAAGCGCTCACCGCTTACGTTTTAGCGGGATTTGATTTAAAGAGCTCCAAATCTTCCGAAGCAGCTTTAAAATATTTTATTTTAGGCGCTTTGATTAGCTGCTTGACATTGTTTGGTATTTCCTTTGTTTATGGGTTTGGCGGTAGTCTTGAATTTAAGCATATTTTACAAGCTTTAAATCAACAATCAGCAATAAATATTGGCTTAATTGTAGGTATAATACTTTTCCTTGGCGGCACTTTCTTTAAGCTGGCGGCTGTACCATTGCATATGTGGGCACCGGACGTTTATGAAGGTGCTCCTATTACTTCTGTTATCTATTTTACAACTGCGTCAAAAATTGGCATAGTAGCAGTGTTAATAAATATAGTTACTTACATCATTGGTGATTATAAACAAATCTCTGTTGATTTAATTAAAATCATTGCAGTATTATCAATGTTAGTAGGAGCTGGAGGAGCAATAAGACAAAAATCTCTTAAGCGATTAATGGCTTATAGTAGTATTTTAAATATTGGTTACGTTCTTATAGGAGTTGTATTACATAATGCACAAGGAAACTTTGCTGCTCTGCAGTTTACTTTAATTTACGCAGTTTCAGTATTAGGTTTTTTTGCTTGCCTAATTACTATTCTTGGCTCTAAAGCAAATGAAGCTAATTTTAACGACATAAGAGGCGTAGCTGCTAATCATAAGGTTTTAGCCGCTATTATTGCAATTATTATGTTTTCGCTAATTGGTCTTCCACCTTTAGCAGGTTTTTTCGGTAAATATTATATTTTCTATCAGGCTATTATAGATCGGGAATTTTTGCTAGCATTTATAGCTATTTCTACTAGCGTCGTTGCAGCTTATTATTACCTTAAAGTAATTAAAACAATGTATTTCCTTGAAGTAGAAGTTACTGGGCAAGAAGAAGTTTTAGAAGCAAAGCCTAAATGTTGCGGTTTACTATTAATTAATTACATAACCCTAGCCTTTATCGTATTATTTTCTCTTTTATTTTTTTATAATTAAAGGCAAGGCGCGAGGTATCCTCCTGCAGAAGCGTTAGCACCTGCGTGTTACCTGAGCAAAATGGTTAAACGTCGTACCTCTCTTGTATTTATTAAGTACAAGAGGGGTATTAAAGGAAGTTACATGAATAATTTTTGGCATGAGCAATATAAATTATTAGTTTTCGATGAAATTGATAGTACTAATTCGGAAGCTATAAGGCTAGCTAAGACGGCTCCTGATAATAATTACATAATTTTGGCAAAAAACCAATATAATGGTCGAGGCAAAAATGGCAAAGTTTGGCATTGCGGTAACGGCAATTTTTATGTTAGTCTATTAATAAATCATAATTTTGAAATTGCTATTCTACCGCAATTATCATTCGTAACAGCGCTTGCAGTTTATGACACTATAAAATATCTAGCTCCTGCAATTTTACATAAATTTATTTATTTAAAATGGCCAAATGACGTTTTAATAGGGGCGTTTGATCCGGCAAAAATATCTGGTATATTATTAGAATCTATACATATCCAGCAGAGGAACTATATAGTTATTGGAGTAGGAATGAATATAAATCATAGTCCTATTAATATTGATCAGTTAACAACTAATTTTCGAGAAGCGGGAATTTTAATAAAAGAACCAGAGCAAATACTAGATATTTTTATGATAAATTTTAGTAAAAATTTCAGTAGTTGGCAGCACGAAGGCTTTAGCAAAATAAGGCAAAATTGGTTGGACCGAGCTTATATGTTAAATAAAAACATAAGTATAAATGACGGTAATAGTAAAATCACAGGAATATTTAAAGATATAGACCAGTCTGGCGCAATTAGAGTGCAGCTAGATTCTGGAGAAGTAAAGAATATTATAGCTGGGGATGTTACTGCCGCGGCATGCAGCTGTTAGTTTTTAGAAGAAAGCGAGGTATCGTGTCATCCTTAAGGAACTTTAATTGCCATACAAGATCTTTTTATCTTCTTCTTTCAAACGTGATCCCTACCGTCTGGCTATATCTCCCTTAAAATAACAACCTAACACAATGACGTTTTTTTTGACATTTTAATTTTATCTAATATATTTTCATTATAACTTAAGAGTACAAGTATGATAAATGCAGGTAAATATAAGCTGCAACCGGAAGGTTTTCTTGAATCATATAAGAAAATGCTATTGCTTAGAAGATTCGAGGAAAAATGCGGCCAGCTTTATGGCATGGGCCTTATAGGAGGGTTTTGTCACCTTTATATCGGCCAGGAAGCTATTATTACTGGTATAGAACTGACAAAACAAAAAGGTGATAGTACCATTACCAGTTATCGCGATCATGCTCATATTATTTTAGCAGGTACTGAACCTAAATATGTATTAGCTGAATTAATGGGCAAGGCCACAGGATGTTCGAAGGGAAAAGGTGGTTCGATGCATATGTTTGACCTAGAAAATAAATTTTACGGCGGGCATGGTATTGTCGGAGCGCAGGTACCACTTGGTACAGGAATAGCTTTTACTGAGAAATACCAAAATAGTAATAATATATCTTTCACTTTTCTAGGAGATGGAGCAGTAAATCAAGGACAAGTGTATGAAGCATTTAATTTAGCTGCTTTATGGAAGTTACCAGTAATTTATATTATCGAAAATAATCAATATTCGATGGGGACATCTATCGCTCGCTCTACCGCTATGACAGATCTTTCTAAAAAAGGAGAGTCATTTGGTATTCCAGGGTTTAAAGTAAACGGTATGGATTTGGATACTGTCTATGACTATTCACGCCAGGCAGTAGAATTTGTTAGAAGCGGAGGAGGGCCAATAATACTTGAGATGCAAGCATATCGTTATAGGGGACATTCAATGTCAGATCCAGCTAAATACCGAACTAAAGAGGAAGTTGAGGATTATAAAGAAAAGGATCCAATTTCCCAAATTAAAGATAAAATTTTAACTAATAACTATGCTAGTGCAGAACAGCTAAAGGAAATCGAACAAACAGTTAAAGAAATCGTCAGGGAAGCGGTAGAGTTTGCAGAAAACTCATCTTTGCCTAATGAGAGTGAGCTTTATACTAATATATATGTTGAGTAAATAAACAATAAGTTTCATTAACAAGCGTCATTGCAAATAGCCTCTAAATTGAATAAATGAGTAAAAATTATGTCACAAATGACAGTACGTGAAGCGCTACGTAGTGCTATGGCTGAAGAAATGCAACGAGATAAAAATATCTTTATTATGGGCGAGGAAGTAGGGCAGTATAATGGTGCTTACAAAGTAACCCAAGGATTATTAGACCAATTTGGCCCTGAACGAGTTATCGATACACCAATAAGTGAGCATGGATTTGCTGGATTTGCTATAGGCGCAGCATTTTCAGGATTAAGGCCAATTGTTGAGTTCATGACTTTTAACTTTGCTATGCAAGCAATGGATCAAATAGTAAATTCTGCTGCTAAAACTCATTATATGTCCGGTGGTCAATTAACTTGTCCAATAGTATTTCGCGGCCCTAATGGTGCAGCTAGCCGGGTAGGGGCTCAGCATAGCCAGAATTATGCAGCATGTTATAGCCATGTTCCAGGCCTTAAAGTAGTAACTCCTTATAGCGCAGAAGATCATAAAGGTTTGTTAATGACTGCTATTCGCGATAATAACCCAGTTATATTTTTAGAGAATGAAATTCTCTATGGTCATAGTTTTGATATGCCAGAAATAGTTGAACCTATTCCATTTGGTCAAGCTAAAATTCTTACCGAAGGTAACGACGTTACTATAGTAACCTTTTCCTTGCAAGTTAAGTTAGCACTGGAAGCCGCCGATACTTTACGTAATGAAGGAATTAACTGTGAAGTGATAGATCTTAGAACTATTAAACCTTTGGATAGCGAAACGATAATAAAATCGGTTAGAAAGAATAATCGTTTAGTTGTAGTGGAGGAAGGTTGGTTCTTTGCCGGTATTGGCGCAACTATAAGTGCTATAATTATGAGAGAAGCGTTTGATTATTTAGACGCGCCGGTAGAAATTGTCTCAGGTAAAGACGTGCCCCTTCCTTATGCAGTGAATTTAGAAAAACTCGCTTTACCAACTGTAGAAGATATAATAAATGCGGTAAAAAAAGTTTGTTATCAAAATTTTTAATAAGCAAAACATGCAAAAAATAACCCTATTTTTATGTCTAGGTTTATTATTCTGCGGGCAGGTATTAGCAGATGATAAATGTTTTATAGCCACAGAAAATAATAAAGTTATTAAGCAAGAAGGTAATTGTAAACTACGTTACGCCCCTTGCTCAACTTTTAAAATTGCTATTAGTCTAATGGCTTATAATGAAGGTCTCCTTATTGATGAAACACATCCAGAATTACCATTTAAGAAAGGTTATACCGATTGGCTAGATAGATGGAAGCAGCCTCATAATCCTACTCTTTGGATGAAGAATAGTTGTGTTTGGTATTCTCAATTTTTAACCAGAAAACTTGGAATGACTAAATTTAAGGAGTATGTAAAAAAATTTAATTATGGTAATCAAAATGTTTCTGGAGATAAAGGAAAAAATAACGGTCTAACTAACTCGTGGCTTTCTAGCTCCTTAGAAATTTCGCCGGATGAACAAATGGTTTTTTTAGAAAACCTTATTGCTAATAAATTGCCTGTGAGCATTCTAGCCCATGAAATGACAAAAAATATTTTATTTGTTGAAGAATTACCTGGCGGTTGGAAGCTTTTTGGGAAAACAGGAAATGGCTCACAGATTAGCAAGGATAAAAGTCAACAACTAGATCTTCAACAAGGATGGTTTATTGGCTGGGTGCAAAAAAATGAACAAATTATTATATTTATAAACCATATTACCGATGATAGTAAGCAAGGGATTTATGCAAGCTTGCGTGCTAAAGAAGAGGCAAAAGAAAAATTACTACTATTAATTAGCACAAAATAGAGCAACCTGAACTCACAAAATAATACCGCTTACTTAGCCTAATTAATGTTTAAAAATTTATTTAAAGATTGACAAATCTTGACCATTTGTCTATTGTGAGAAAGTTATATTAATAAGGGTTAATGATGCAGAGTTTTTTAAAAAAAACAAGTTTTGTAGCGGCGGGACTTGGGATTATCGGTGCCAGTTTATTTTTTGGTAACCTTGACGGAGCGCACGCAGCAGTAAAAGAAGGACAAAAATTTGAAGACTGGGTAGCTAATTGTACGGTAGATGATAAAAATAAATCTATTTGTCTTATAAGCCAACAAGTTTCTACTACCCCTAAGGGTGATGAAAAACCACAGCTGGTATCAATGTATCAGTTTGGATACTTTACTCAAGGTAAAGAAAAAAAATTAAAATCTATTATCACAGTAGGCGCTAACATTAATGTCCCTGCAGGTACAGCTTTCATCATATCAGCTAAAGATCCTAAAAATAATAAAGTTTTAGGATATGGTAAATTTATAAGTTGTTCTCAAGGATTTTGTCAATCTGTGGCTGAAATCTCAGAAGATGATTTATCCGCCATGCTAAAAAGCTCTGTCACTTATGTAGGTATATTAAATGTTGAAGGTAAGCAAGTAAACTTCCCATTTTCTTCCAAAGGGCTCAAAGAAGGCTTAGCGGTACTAAAATAAAAACTCTATAATAATTTATCTTGACAGCCTAGCTGCTATACTGTTATGTATATAGCCAATAACTTTAATAAATAAACTTAATTAGATAGTTATCGTGAAAACTTATTCTGCAAAACCGTCCGAAATACAAAAAAAATGGTGGGTTATCGATGCAAAGGGACTTGTCCTTGGCAGACTTGCCAGTCAAGTAGCTAATATTTTGCGTGGTAAGCATAAACCAACTTTTACTCCTCACTTAGATTGCGGTGATTATGTTATCATAATTAATGCTCAACATATTGTCCTAACAGGGAAAAAATCTAATACTAAAGATGGTAAAATTTATTACCGCCATACAGGTTTCCCAGGTGGTATTAAGGATACGACCGCTGGCAAGATTTTGGCTGGAAAATTTCCAGAACGCGTTACCAAACTTGCGGTTAAAAGAATGATCACTCGTAACGTTTTAGGCTCAAAGCAAATGTGTAATTTATATGTTTATGCTACTGAGGAACATCCGCATCAAGGTCAGCAGCCAGAAATTTATGATTTTGCCAATATGAATAGCAAGAATAAAAAGTAATTAATTATGACAGAAGAAAAAACTTCCAAAATAAAAGCTAAAGACGAAGTTGAAAATATTAAAATATCAGCTCCTAAGAAAGATAATGGTTTGTCAGCAAAACTGATCAAACCATCAAAATCTGGTGAAACTAATAAAGTGTACGGAACTGGTAGAAGAAAAAGTGCAATAGCTAGAGTATGGGTAAAAGCAGGTACCGGTAAAATTATTGTCAATAAAAAAGATATTGAAGAATATTTTGCTCGTCCTTCACATGCTAAAGCTATTTTGCAGCCATTTGTTGAAACAAAAACTTCAGGTCAGTATGATGTAATTTGTACTGTTAAAGGTGGTGGCGTTTCTGGACAAATGGGAGCTGTACTACACGGCATTGCTAGGGCTTTAGATAAAACTTCGGCTGATTTCCATCTAGTTTTACGTAAAGGTGGTTTCTTGACAAGAGATTCAAGAACTGTTGAACGTAAGAAGTATGGTAGACATAAGGCCCGTAAGAGTACCCAGTTCTCTAAACGTTAATTATAACTTTTATATACTGACGGAATTACTTTCTCTTATATAACAGTGATTGCAAACTACGCAGTAGGTAAAACAATTTGAAAGGGTTCCGTCTTCACGCTATCACCTTGTTCATAAAAGAACGCGGTGACATAGACAGTTTGTTTTTTAAGATTGTTTTTATCTTATGCTTTGTTCAATGACTTCTAACTATCAATAATTTCTAAATTAGATCAACTTTTCCCTTCAGGCGGGGTAGCTCAGCTGGTTAGAGCAGCGGAATCATAATCCGCTTGTCGGGGGTTCAAGTCCCTCCCTCGCTACCACTTAATTTGTCGCTAATTATAATTTTTGGAATATGCAGCGAGGGTTCCTTGCAAATGAAAAGTTGGAATAAACCATACATAAGGAAAAAAGAGACCTATTATCGATGATTCAAGCTGGGAGGATATGCCAGTACAAGCTTTAAGTACGTGAGCAGGCGCAAGTCAATGATGACTACCATTAAGCCCCATTTTTTATTAGATACATGTTAAATTTTGGTCTTATAGCTGAATATATTGCTATTATTATTTACCGTTTGAAATTTTATCAAATCCTTCACCATCGTAAGCGTTATTATGTTGGAGAGGTTGATATTATTGCACTACGTGGTCGACAACTTGTTTTTATTGAAGTAAAAGCTAGAAGATCCAATATTGATGAAAAAATTCTCTCTACCCATCAGCAGAACCGAATTAAGCGTTCAGCTGAATTATTCCTAGGTATCCATTCAAAATATCAAAATTATAATATTAGATTTGATTTGATTATTATTCGGCCTTATAGTTGGCCAAGGATTATTAAAAATGCTTGGTAATATAACCAAAAAAGGAAGAGTGCATTTTTGTACCTGAGCATAAGGTGCCTAAAACATAATAAAGCAACAAATCTCTATTTTTCTTCGGAGCATACTAATTTATTATCATAATATATGACAGAATATAAAAAAATTATTGCCCAAAATAAAAGAGCTGTTTTTAATTATTTTATCGAAGAAAGAATTGAAGCGGGCATAATATTAACGGGCAGTGAAGTACAATCTTTACGTCAAGGTAAAGCAAGTATAGAAGACAGCCATGCTGAAAATTCCGGTGATGAGATTTTTTTATATAATTGCCATATTGCTGAGTATGATAAAGCAAATAGGTTTAATCATTCCACTAGAAGAACAAGAAAATTATTGTTACATTCCAATGAAATTAAAAAGATAATTGGTAAAATTCGTATCAAAGGTTATACTTTAGTAGCTCTTTCACTATATTTTAATAAGAAAAATAAGGTGAAAGTAGAGTTAGGCATTGCTAAGGGTAAAAAACTTCATGATAAACGAGAGTCAATAAAACAAAAAGATTGGAAAAGAGAGCAGGGTAGAACAATGCGTGAGAAATAAAAATAATCATCAATCCGAAACGATGAACTGTAGTAGTTGCCTTTGCTAGGTCTATTCCATATTTATTTTGTAATGATTCGAACTATAACCACATAAAGTAACTAAACAAGCAGATTATAATGATAAATTCTGATTATATAATTGAAAGAAAGCAAAACAAAAAGAAGCTAGTTATTTGGAAATTATTAGCGATAGTTTTATTAATTGTTTTAATTATAACTATATCTGGCAAGCTAAATTTACTCTCTACTGATAATTTATCTATTAATAATGATGATTATATAGCTTCAGTGCTGATAGACGGGATAATTTTAGAAGATAATAAACGTGATAATAGGTTAGAGAAGATAGTTGACGATGAACATATTAAGGCGTTAATAGTTAATGTTAATTCACCTGGAGGCACAGTAGTAGGCTCAGAAAAAATTTATAATATTTTACGTAAAACTGCTACTAAAAAACCTGTGGTTATTGTTATGGGGACTTTGGCGGCAAGCGGTGGCTATCTTATATCTCTAGGGGGTGATTATATTATAAGTCATAATGGTACAATTACTGGATCTATTGGAGTAATTTTCCAAACAGCGGAGGTAACCGATCTTGCAGAAAAATTAGGCATTACCTTCAATAATTTTAAATCTGGCCCTTTAAAGGCGGCTCCTAATCCTACTGAAAAAGTTACTGAGGCTGTAAAAGAAGCAATCATGTTAAATATAGAGGATACCTATAATTATTTTGTAGAATTAGTAGCTTTAAGAAGAAATTTACCATTAGAAGAAGTTATAAAGCTTGCTGATGGAAGAATTTATTCTGGTCGTCAAGCTTTAAAAGCAAAATTGGTTGATGCAATAGGAAATAATGATACAGCAGTAAAATGGTTGCAAGATATCCAAAAAATTGATACAAAACTAAAAGTCAAAGAATTTAGAATTAAACCAAAACAGAAATTTTTAGAATTATTGACTGAAGATTTTGAAAATTTTATACCAAGTTTTTTTAAGAATAAATTTCAAAGTCTTAATATTCACGGTTTAGGGGCGTTTTTTAGTCAATGACAAGAAAAGCAACTGCTAAAAAAGTAGATCTAGTAAATAAAATATGTGAGAAGTTAACTTATCTCTTAAAGGAAGATATAGATAATTCTATAGATTTAGTTTTAGAATATTTAAAGCAACAATTGATTCAGCTTGAACGTGTTGAAATTAGAGGGTTTGGTAGTTTTTCTATTAGAAAACGTAAGTTTCAAGGTAAAGATAAACATTATAAGACTATTTATTACCGTATGTCTAGTTCGAATTCGCAGTAAGCTTATTTCTACTACAAAGCGTCATTTCCACTCTGCCTGTAATTAACCCCTATAAGGGGTTCGAGGCTCAAAATCCCTGCCAATAAACTAAAATACTATATGTACTTTATATTTCTAGATTTACAAAGTTGTTTAGAGATTATTTTATAACCGTTTAACTATCTCCCCTATTTTTATTATCTCTTCTACTTGCAGGAACTTATATTTGGCTATAAAGTTAATATGTTGCCACCTTAGTGTAAAGAGAAATTTTGCAATAGGACCAGTGTTAAGAACGAGGGCATTTGGGACATTATAGGATCAAATTGGAAAGTCTTTAATCTTTTTTTCATATTCAGGTTGGCAGTCGCCTAGTGATAATTTTGAATATATCTCAAGT
>Ga0105051_10000115_pt1 | contig 91104 bp, 68 predicted proteins | sample FRY02_FD_78383 | JGI IMG/M metagenome (GOLD analysis project Ga0105051, IMG submission 78383) | Freshwater microbial communities from Lake Fryxell liftoff mats and glacier meltwater in Antarctica - FRY-02 (megahit assembly) | ecosystem: Environmental > Aquatic > Freshwater > Ice > Glacier... | reverse complement strand
GAAAAAAGTGCCCGGTGGCAATCTGTGATTCACCCTCCTTGGTCGGCTTTGGATCAAAGCAAGCCGCCTTTTGATAGTGCCCGTCTGCCGCATATTGCGCCTCGGTTGAGGCGTAAACCCGAGAACTCACCTCAACGAGCAGCAGCCCCCGTAGAACCACATTTTTCTATCGGACTTTTCTACACCGATCGGAGATCCGCAGCGAACCTCGCCTGAGTCAGGCTGTGATCGTGGCTCAATTCCGCCGCCTCAGAACCATAAAAACCAAAAACAACGCTGGCAAGAGGACTCCTACTATTAACTGTAATATTAACTGCGAGAAACTGAATTCGACTTTCAAGATTCTCTTCAATCACTCAAAAAAAGAATAATAAGAGCGTTACCGCCAAATGAGCAATTGAGAAAAGTTTCCAGAAAATATGCTTCACCTGCTCTTTGGTTTGCGTAATTTCCCCCAGGATTTTGCAGACTCAAGATCATCAAGTCTTACAAGTTGATCTACGATCTGTTTGACCATCGCGTCTGGAACTCCTCCAGGGGTCCCGTCCAATGAAAGTGCAAATTCTGTCAAATCGTTGATGTCATTAAATGCCCAGCTACTTGAAATATGTGAGTATATTCTGGCTTTCAATTCTTGATCCTCTATCTCTCGGACTTTTTCAAAAGCAGCTTTGTATCCCTCTTTCATATACCCATTAAACACAGCTAACGCGGATTGAGTCCTGACCAATTCAGGTATTTTACCTTCTCTCAATGCGTTGAGAACGATTTCGGGGTGCTTCGAGGGCAAATGCCTCCAATAGCTTTCTTCAATTGTTTTCCACTGCGCATCCGAAAAGTCCTGGAAATCAGAATTTCGAATCTGATCTAGATCACCACCAAGACCCGAAAGCTTGGTTCCTAGGGCCCACGCGGCGACACGAATCCCTAATTCTCCAATTCGTGGATTCGATGATAGTGTTTTGAGCTCGCCAAGATCAAGGCGGCCTAGGTTCGCTCCAACGTTTTTATGAATTGCATCGCGCTCCTCAGGAAATTCCAATCTTTCGGCCCACTCAAGTAACGACATTACATTTTTTGCACCGGATATTCGAAAAGAAAATTCAGCAATGGCATTGGTTTTAAATTTCCCGTTGTCCACCGAATCGAGGTAATCGATAAATCGCAAATCTCCCGATTTGCCGGCTTCGTAAGCAAGCGCAATTAAGAGGCGATCCCGGAGTGGTCCAGCCTCCAAGCCTGAGATGAAATCCTGATATTCCGAGAGCTGAAAATCCCCGTTTTGGGTAGAGATTTGCCACGCAATCACTTTTTGATCTTCGGATCCTTCAACTGCAATAAGCGAAGAGATATCGGAGTGCGCTGGCCCTTGGCTTGCTCGATGCCTTTGATTTATTTCTCTTCGTTTACTGAGGAGGCTGTCATCTTCCACCCCAGAAACAGAGTTTTGATTTCCAGATTCGTCGAGCATTCTGGTTCCGACAAAAAATCCAAAAACACCAATAACTCCTAATAACAACATTTTGCTTTTCATGGTTAACAAAAAAATATTTAAATTCATCATTTTCTCCAATTTAATCCGCTTCTGGAATAGTAACCCCAGACATATAGTTGGACGCAGAACCATAGCTTTTCCACTCATCTCCTGACCCTCTCTTTCTGCCGACAACTTCGATTGTCCAATTGAGCGAAGCCATTGCATTATGCTTGCCTCCTGGATCAGCCACCGAATATTTCAAGCCAACTTCTCCAACTTTTTCGATACCAGCATTCATGCCGAAAGCATGAGTGGAGCCCCCGTCATTAACAACGGCCACTGCCGTGATCGCTGTCGGGAAAACCACACCAGCACATACCATGGAGAGAGAGTCATCCGTAAGGCCATCTGTATCTGCCGCTTCGACGGTTACAGGTTTAAACGCAATATTCGGATCGATCCATTCTACAATGATCTCATCATTGGTATCTTTCGTGATGCGAAGCGTTCCTTGCCCAATATTTTGGTTGATAGCTTGATGCTGTGTATCACCGCCAAGTTCATCATCACCAGAATTCCCATCATCAAAATCGTCATTGTGCCAAGCTGACATTCTCCCAACAAACAAAAATGAGTCCGCCTTGGCCCCTACGACCGGACCATCACCGAAAACGCTCACCGTAACGGCATCGTCACCACTATCCCAAGGTTGAGTGTGGGTCGCCCGCCAGGTTCCCTTCGCTGGGTCGGGGTTAACAGCTCCATGAGCGTATGCCTTTGGAGCGTCATTTGCATCAGGGTTTTTCAGACAATGAAGAGTGTATTCCATCTCTCCCGAAGTCGTTTCCTTTATCACAACAGCACCCGACCTTTGAGAGGATGCTTGCCAGGCCAAAAAGGTCGCAGCCGTCGCCCCACCTGTGCGCTTCAAAAACTTCCTTCGGTTCAATCCTCCGGAGCTTCCCTGAAAACCCTCGCTGAGATCCTGGGGATAGAAAAGAGGGCTTCCGTGACGTGGGATGAAATTATTCTTGTCATTCATAATTTCATAATTAGCATGTCGTCCGATGGCAAGAAAAAGTTTGCCGTTTCTCAAATTTTTATTTTAACCCCTATCATTTCAAACATCACATGAGAGACTCTCTTGAATCTTTTCCTCTCCTTTTCGCCACCGTTCTAATGGATCCCCCGGATCCCGAACGGCCCGGCAACTTGGAAAAACCCAAGTTTCTTCCCTCCTTCGGTTCTTCTTCAATGGGGCCGGGAAAGAGTGGCGGGTGAGCCCTGAATTTCGAGCGTTGGATTTAGACGATCACGACACCGTTACCGACAAGAAAATTGCCTTCATCGAATCCAGAGACAGTTTCTTCATCTCCCCGCCGAGGCAGATCAACAATCCGGCTCCGACGTTTTTTTTGGGGGGGGGTGGAGTTGCGTCCGTCACTTTGGGCGGGTCGTGAGAGACGTTAATTCGAGCTGGGTTTGGCCGAGTGGATCAGGTATCATAGAAGTTGATTTAGCGAAAGTATGAAAGCGCCAAAGCTCATTCTCACCCTCATTTCGGTCTCGGTATTCACGGTCGCGGCGCCCGCGCAGAATTCGGATAAGGCTGCGAAGGAGATACTCGATCCGGTGCTCCAGAAGGAGATCTGGGATGCTGAGCATGTCACCTTCAAAATTGAGAAGCGATTTGGGAAGTGGTTTTTGGACGGCTTGCGCAAACGAGATGCGGGGATCCTGACTGCGGCATTTCACAAGGAATTCTCGGGCTCGGTGATCGCGGATGAAGCTTCGTTGGAGAAGCTCAGCAAGAGCAATGTTGAAGAAGTTCGGCGCACGGCGGATGGGCGGCCGGCGAACGCGGGTGATGTGGTGGCGGCGCTGATGGGCCAGCTGCGATCGCTGGAGGAAATCGAGACCCTGAGCTTGCGCGTTCTACGGATCGCGGCCGCAGGTGAGGGACGGTGGGAGGCGCGTCTCTTGCTGACGGCAGCTGGGCTAGGTGACGGGGGTGTGCTGGTGGAGCTCGATTCGGAGCATCTCGTCGGCTTCCGGATCAAATCGAATGCGGATTTTCACGCGGGCGCGGTGGTTTCCTCTTGGGGAATCCAATCGGAAGGCAGGCGCAGCGCCCCGCATAAGCTGATGGAGGAGGTGACCGAAGCCAGCCAGCTGCATCGCTTGCCTCTCGCCGACAACTGGAAATTACCCAAAGAGGAAACGGCCCAACGCTACAGCTTTCAATTCGCAGTCGAGGATTTCGATCGAGACGGATACCTCGACATCGCGATTGCATCGGTGCGCGGACCGACGGCGCTGCTCAAGTCGCTCGGAGGCAAGCGCTTCGCGGTCGCGAACCAGGCCTTCGGGCTTCCGATGATGGCGACCACGGCGGAGCGGGCGCTGGCCTGTTGGTTGGACTTCGACAACGACGGTTTCCCTGACTTGATCCTTGGCGACCGGGTCTATCGGAACGTCGGAGGGAAAAAGTTCGTAGAGATCACTGCCGAATCGGGTCTCGAGTTCCCACGATCGCCTATGGGCTGTAGCATTGCGGACTACGATGGCGATGGTCTGTGCGACCTCTACGTGCTCTACCAGGGTGCTGGCGCTGGAGATGAGCCGCTGCCTTGGGTCGGGGATGACATTTCTGGAGCCCCGAATGTATTGTGGAAGAACCTCGGCGGTGGGCGGTTCAAGAATGTCACCGCGGAGAGCAAGGCGAGCGCGGGGAAGCGTAATTCCTTCGCCGCGACCTGGCTCTACGCCGACGGCGATGCCTTGCCCGATGTTTACGTGGCCAACGACTTCGGCGCGAACAACCTGCTACGCAACAAGGGCGACGGTAGCTTTGAGGAGATCGCCAAGGCGAGCGGTGTTGCTGACTTTGCGACCAGTATGGGCGTTGCCAGCGGCGACCTGGACAACGATGGGTCGCCTGAGATCTATGTCGCCAACATGTATTCGAAGATGGGCCGGCGTATTATCGCGCAGGTATCCGAGGACGATTACGGACCGGGGATTCACAAGCAGATCCAAGGCGCTTGCGCTGGCAACCGGCTCTACAAACGCGGTCTTGGCGGCGGACGCTATGCGGAATGGAGCGAGTCCTGGGGCATTAACGACATCGGATGGGCTTACGCGCCCGCAATCGCAGATCTCGATAACGATGGCCTCCTCGACCTCCACGCGACCACCGGCTTCCTCAGCTTCGATCGTGGCAAACCAGACGGATGAACTTGCTTATGGAGGTCTGTCGTGTCACAGCCCCATGATCGGCTCAGCGAGCTTGATGCCATCGGTGAGATCGATGAGGAAGCCGGTGAGTTCTGGACCAAGAATCCCTTCCAGATGCCCAACGCACGGGAAAATCTGAGTTCCTTCGAGCGCAATCGGACTTTCCTAAACCTCGACGGCAACTCCTTCATCGATGTCTCCTTCGCCTCGGGGGCGGATATTGATTCCGATTCCCGCAGCGTTGTAGCTGCAGATTTCGACCTCGACGGAGCCACCGACCTGCTTGTCGGATCGGTCGGAGGTGGCTCGTTGCGGCTGTTCCTCAACCGTTTCCCGAAGGCCCACTACGCCCGCATCCGCCTCGAGGGTTCCGAGAGCAACCGCGCGGGTATTGGCGCGCGGCTCACGGCCACTGTGGGAGCGAGGAAACTGGTCCGCGACCTGTTCGCACCCAATGGTTTCATGGGGCAGGGCCCAGCCGAAATCATTTTCGGACTCGGAGACGCCACGGCGATCGACCGACTCGAGGTCCGTTGGCCGTCAGGAAAAACACAAGTTTACGACAATCTGGCCGCGAATAAGTATTTCTTGCTCAAAGAGGATCTGAAATAGCAAGGCGGCAAGAAGAGCCGAAGATCGTAGAGAAAATCCCGTAGTGTAATAGCAGCTGCAACCCCTCCACCGCTTAATTATCGCACCCGACCCCCTCGAAAAGCCCCTCGCCCAAGGGACCTGAATAGTTACGGAAACTGGATGAATCCCCATAATAATCCTCGCCAAAAGCCGGAAAAGAGATAGAAGAAGAAAAAATATTTTATCCAAACCCACCAACCCGCCCCCCCATGAAAACTTGGCAATTGTCAAACAAGCCCGGGTCAAACAAGCCCGGGCAGACCGTCTGCGGACCATCCCCTCTCATGCGGGCCTTCCTCGGGCTAGCATCACTGATCCTTTCCGTCCCCTCTGCATTCTGCGCAGTGGACGGAACCCTGACCCCGCCTGTCACAACAAGCGTCTTAGCCACCCCCGTGGTCCTCCACATCACTGGCCTCACACCGGGCGCATCCGCGACAATCGAACGCTACATGGACGCGAATTCGAACGAGATCATCGACGCAAGCGAATTCCTCGCCGAGAGATTTACGGTGATCGATGGCCAAGTCACAACCATTGGGGGAATCCGTAACCCGAACATTCCCGGCGACGAGGATTCGGCCGCCGATGGCCAGATCAGCGTCAATCTCAACCCCTCCGCCGGCCCGGAATTGGGGCGTGTCGCCGGAGCCCACATCATCCGCGTCTCGAGTCCCGTTTCGGACTTCACGACATTTTCCCGGATCCTCACCGTCAACCAACAAGCCGCCGCCCAATCCATAAGCGGTATGGTGAGCGACGGCACGAATCCGGTTCCCTACGCCGCCGTAATCCTTCTCGATGCAACCACCGACGGTGAATTCGTCCTCGGAGGGGTCGCCAATTTATCCGGGCAGTTTTCCATCAACGCCCCTGTCGGCCAATACCAGATCATCGCTTTCGCAGCGGGTCAGGTGGCGAACTTCAATTTGGCACCCATCGTGGACCTCACGGCGAGTACCAACGCCGTCCAGAATCTGACCACAATCCCGGGAACCACCTCCCTCTCCGGAACCATCTCCGACGCCTCCACCTCAGCGGGAATCGGTGGGATCCATTGCTTCCTTGATGGTCCGGGCGGTGACGCGACGATCATCAGCACCAATGCAGACGGCACCTACACCGCAAGCGTGACCGCCGGCAATTGGAATCTCGAAGTCTCGGGGAACTCGACGAAACTTCTGGGCTATCTCACTCCGGGCGGCGAACCGAACGCGACCGCAGACACGACCTCCGGGGCGGCCACGGGAATCAACATCCAGCTCGTTCCCTCCACTGCACTGATCTACGGCACCGTCACCGGTCCGGACTCCAACCCCCTGCCAGGGATCGAGATGGGGTCCGACAATTCCGAAAAAACCTTATTTAGCAAAGCCGCGACCGATGCCGCAGGCCGATATGTGCTCGCCGTCAACGCAGGTTCATGGGATACCTTTATTTTCGACTCAAGTCCGGGGCTCAGCGGTTTCATCATTCCTGGAAACACAAGCACCGTAATCTCAGCGGGACAGGCAATCGAGGTCGATTTCATGCTGACCGCCGTGAACGAACACATCACGGGAACCGTCACCAATATGGGCGCGCCCGTGTCCGAGATCCGTGTCATTGCCTCGAACAATGGTCCGAACATCTTCGCAGACACCGATGCAAACGGCAACTTCGACCTCGGCCTGGTAGCCGGCACATGGTACGTTGGGATCGAATCATCCAGCGCGGCATCCTTCGGTGTCGTCGGTTCCACGGAGCAAGTCATCGTTACGGAGAACCAAACCGTCACGGGGATCTCGATCATGGTAATCCCCACGACCCAGACCATCTCCGGATTCGCAAAGAATCTCGCCGGGCAGGCCATCAACGCCAACCTCTTCGCCAACGCCACCATCGGAGGAAAAAACTACTCGGCAACCGGGCAAACCGACGGCAGCGGAAACTATTCCCTGCCTCTCATCAACGGAAGCTGGCAGGTCGGCGCTTACGCCCAAGCCGACCAAGGCTACCGCAACCCAGACAACATCCCAGCGGTCATCAACAACTCAAACGCAACCGTCAATTTCACTTTCCTGACAAATCTCGAACGCTGGCGTGACCTGCACTTCGGCAGCCCCGCAAACTCCGGCGATGGAGCCGACCTCAACGACTTCGATCAGGACGATATCCCCAACCTGATCGAATATGCCCTTGGGCTCGATCCCAAGGCGAACAGCTCAGCGACCATACCAAAACCCTTCATCGCCGGGGGCAACTTGGTATTCGAGATGACACAGCCGCAGTTCCAGTTCGTTTCCGGAATCACCTACGGAGCCGAGTGGAGCACCACACTCGGAATCGGTAGCTGGACGTCACTCGCGGATACCGGCACCCCGCCCGCCCATAAGTTCAGCATTCCGATCAGCGGAAAACCCAAACTTTTCATGCGTGTCAAGATTACAAGGCCGTAGGCGATTGTAAATCGCCTGGCAATTAAAACGGGCGGCAATTAAAATGAAATCCGCCAGACTGCTAGCAATCATTTCTTCTGGCCATTCCGAATCAGTCTGACAAATTCCCCATGTCATGCTCCAAGAAGGAATTCTGAATCCAGCCGTCAACGACCTCCTCTCCCGAATTCGCCATACCAATACGCTCGTCATCTCCGACTGGGCCTTCCCTTATTGGGACGAAATCGAAGTGATCGACATCTCCCTCACGAAGGGTATTCCTCTCATCACCGACGTCCTCGAGGTCCTCGCCAAGAACTTTAAAGTCGGCCAAATCTGGCAGGCTGAAGAATTCCTGAGCACCAACCCGACTGACGTTATCGAAACCTACCAAAGGAAATTCGACGGCTTCAAAAACCTCTATCCTGAAATCGAAGTCACCCGCCTTCCTCACAACGACTTCAAAAAAATGGTTCCCAAGGCCATCGGACTCATCCGCACTGGCGATCCCACGGCCTACGGCAACCTGATCCTGGAATCGGTGTAGTAGAGGCTTCTTAGCCTCTACGAGCTTCTCCGAAATCTCACTTCGATCACCGAGGCTAAGAGCCTCTGCTACCTCAAAACCACCATGAAATCAGCGATCACCCTCTCTCAAGTTCCCGAAGCCGCCACCGGACCTTTCGTCTTTCACCAACCGCTCGCCGAAGGTTTTGCGGCCGCTGCCAAACACGGCTATGACTCCGTGGAACTCTTTTTCCCCGGCCCCGACTTCATCACCGTCGCTGAAGTCAAAGCCCTTGCTGCCGAGCACGATCTTGGCATCGCCGCTGTCGGGACCGGCGCCGGCATGGTCAAACACGGACTTTCCCTTACTGATGTCGATTCAGAAAAACGCGAGGCCGCTCTCGACTTCATCCTCAAGATGATCGACTTCGGAGGCCAACTCGGCGCGCCCGCCATCCTTGGTTCCATGCAGGGGAAATGGGGCGGCGAAGTCTCCCGCGACCTCGCTCTCACCTGGCTCTCTGACGCGCTCAAAGCCGCCGGAGCGGCCGCTGCCAAACACGGCGTCCCCTTTATCTACGAGCCGCTCAACCGCTACGAGACCAACCTCATCAACCACCTTGCCGAAGGGGCTCAATTTCTCGAAAACAACGGAATCGAGAACGTCGTTCTTCTGGCCGACCTCTTCCACATGAACATCGAGGAGAGCAACGTCGCCCAAGCCATCATCGAGGCCGGGAAACATATCGGTCACGTCCACTTCGCCGACTCCAACCGCTCCGCCATGGGGATGGGACATACCGACCCGGCTCCCATCATCGCCGCACTCAAGCAAGTCGGCTACACTGGGTATCTTTCTGCCGAGGTCTTTCCCAAGCCCGACGCCGACACCTGTGCCGCCCAGGAGATCAACGCGATTAAGGCAGCTCTCGCCTAATTTTGAAAGTCACCCACGCCTGAGGACGCCCCTCTTCTCTCTAAATTTCAAGGCCGCTCCGGTTCATTCCGGCGTGGCCTTCATTGTCCAGACAATCCGCCTCGACATTGGGAGATCGATCATTATCCTCGCGCGCTCGCAGGAAACCCCTGCGATTGTTCCATGGCTAAAGGTTTCCAGAGTCTCCCCGGTTTTCGTGATTTCCGTCCCGAAGACTGCGCAGTGCGTAATTATCTCTTTCGCAATTTTCGTGAAGTGGCCCGCCGTTATGGCTTCTCGGAATACGAAACGCCCCTCCTAGAACCGACCGAGCTTTACCTCAAAAAGGCCGGCGGCGAACTGACGACCCAACTCTTTCGCTTCGAGGATCAGGGTGGTCGTGACATCACCCTCCGCCCGGAAGTCACCGCCAGCCTGGGCCGCCTCGTCGCCACCGTGCAGCGTGACTATCCCAAGCCCATGCGTTGGTTTGAAATCGGACAATGCTTCCGCTACGAGAAACCGCAAAAAGGGCGCACCCGCGAGTTCTACCAATTCAACGTCGACCTCCTCGGCGAAGCGAGCGCCGCCGCCGATGCCGAACTCATCGCCCTTTCCATCGATCTCATGCGGGCGCTGGGATTCCAACAGGGCGACTTCGTCATCCGCCTCTCCGACCGGGCCTACTGGCAAAACTTCGGACAAGAGCGCGGCCTCAACGAGGAACAAACGGCGACACTTCTCCAGATCGTCGACAAGCTCGAGCGCGACAAGCCCGAAGCCACCGAGGCCAAACTCGCCCCCTTGGATCTCACTCTCGAAGACCTTCAAAAGGCCATCGAGAACCCAACCACTCTCGGCGAAAACCTCGACACCGTCCTCGCCAACCTTGAAGCCCGCGGGATGCGGGGCGACGTCGAACTCGACCTCTCCATCGTCCGCGGCCTCGCCTACTACACCGGCATCGTCTTCGAAGTCTTCGACGCCAAGAAGTCACTCCGCGCCGTCGCTGGCGGCGGTCGCTATGACACCCTTGTCTCCGCCCTTTCCGACGGTTCAGTCGATCTCCCCGCCGCTGGCTTTGCCCTCGGTGATGTCGTCATCCGCCACCTCATCGAAGAAACTCCGCATGCCGCCGCGGCCATGAAATTGGCTCTCGAAAAAGAAAGAGCCAGCGACGTCTTCCTCATCCTTGCCGATGAAGACCAACAACTGAAAACCCTCGGACTTGCCAGCAAGCTCCGCACCGCCGGCATTTCAGTTTCCTACGCCTTGAGCCCGACCAAGTTCAACAAGCAGTTTAAACAAGCCGAGCAATCAGGCGCCAAGCTTGCGATCGTCATCGGAAGCGAGTATCCCGAACTCTCCGTCAAAACCCTCGCCACGAGGACTGAGGAAAAACTCTCCGACGATGCCAATCTCGTCGAAAACATCTCCCAAATTCTAAGCAAATGAGAACACACCACTGTAACGAACTCCGCACCGGGCAAATTGATGAAACCGTCACTCTGATCGGTTGGGTCAATTCCACCCGCGACCACGGTGGCGTGATCTTCATCGACCTTCGCGACCGCGAAGGTCTCATCCAGATCGTCTTTCGTCCGAACGATTCCGCCGAGGCCGCCCAGCTCTCCCACACCCTTCGCGAAGAAGACGTGGTACAAGTGACCGGTCTTGTTGCGGCCCGCTTGAAGACCGACGACGTCGACACCACCAACTCCGACCTCGCTACCGGTGAGATCGAAATTGTCGCCAAAAAACTCGTCATCGTGAACAAGGCCGAGGTCCTCCCTTTCCAACTCGACAAGGAACTCTCCAACGAAGATCTCCGCCTCAAGTACCGTTACCTCGACCTACGCCGTCCGCGACTCGCGGCCAACTTGAAGCAGCGCCACGTCATCACCAAGGCCGCCCGTGACCACCTCTCCGAGCTCGGTTTCCTCGAAGTCGAAACCCCCATTCTTTCCAAGGCCACTCCGGAAGGCGCTCGCGACTTCCTCGTCCCTTCCCGCATCAATCCCGGCAAGTTCTACGCCCTTCCCCAGGCCCCCCAGCAATACAAGCAAATGCTCATGGTGGCTGGAGTTGAAAAGTATTTTCAGATCGCCCGTTGCTTCCGAGACGAAGACCTTCGCGCCGACCGCCAGCCCGAGTTCACCCAGATCGACATCGAGGCTTCCTTCGTCACCCAGGATGACATCATCACGATGATCGAAGGCATGCTCTCCTCGATGTTCTCAAAGGCTCGCGGCAAGGATGTCCCCATTCCGTTTGATCGCCTCACCTATCAGGACGCCATGAACCGCTATGGCTCCGACAAGCCGGAGCGTCGTATCGGCATGGAAATGGTCGACCTTACGGAAGATCTCAAGGAGTGCGAATTCCGCGTCTTCTCCGGCACCGTCGCCAGCGGTGGCGTGGTCAAGGCCATCAACGCCAAAGGGTTCGCCGACATCTCGACCGGCCAGATTGACAAGCTCACCAAGCTCGCCCAAGAAGCAGGCGCCAAGGGACTCGCTTACATTCAGGCCCGCGACACTGATCGCGCCACCTGGCGTTCGCCTTTCGTGAAGCGCATGACCGATACCGAAGTTGAGGCTCTTCGCACTAAGCTCAACATCGAGCCCGGCGACCTCATCCTTTTTGCGGCTGACCAATGGGAACCTGCCTGCGAAGTGCTGGGACGCATCCGTCTTGAAGTGTCCTCTCTGCAAGGCCTGCTCAAAGGAAATGATGATCTCGATTTCCTCTGGGTCACCGAATTCCCGCTTTTGGCGTTCAACGAAGAAGAAAACCGCTACGTCGCGGTGCACCACCCCTTTACCCGCCCCCTCAAAGAGGACGAAGAAAAACTCCGCAAGGGCGAACTCGACGGACTCCGTGCCCAAGCCTACGACGTGATCCTCAACGGCTACGAACTCGGCGGAGGATCGATACGGATTCACGAGTCCGACCTCCAAAGCTCCATGTTCACCGCACTTGGAATCTCCGAAGAAGAAGCGAACACCGAATTTGCCCATATCCTCGAAGCTTTCCGCTTTGGAGCCCCACCCCACGGCGGCATTGCGCTCGGTCTCGACCGCGTCGTCATGCTCGCTTGCAAGGAGAACTCCATTCGCGAAGTCATCGCCTTCCCGAAGAATAACAAGGGGGCCGAACTCATGACCAACAGCCCCGGAGGTGCCACCGACAGCGCTCTTCGCGATCTTCGTATCAAGTCGACCTACGTGGAAAAACCCAAGTCGGAGTAAAGTTTGACCGACGGGAACTCTTCTCGCAGAGTTCCCGGCATGAAATCCTCGGTCCTGCGCACTGCCTCCTGGGCGGCTCTCACTCTTTCCGCGTCGGCTGAAATCGAAAGTAATATCCCCCTCGGGATCGAAGCCGTTACTGGCATTCGTTCGGGATATGTGCATCGGGGGTTCGACCTTGCAGACACCTCACTTGAGTTCCAATTCGCAGGCGAAGTCACCCTTTCCAACGAAAATTCACTTCACTTCGGACTCTCCCATCTCGCTGAAAGCGACGGTGATTTTTCCGAAACCGCGGGCTACCTAGAACTTGCGCGGAAATTTTCGGATCGGTTCCGCGCCGGATTTTTAACCACTTACTGGGAACGCAACAACAGCATCCTGGACAGCGGATTGGACCTGGGAGCCTTCACCTCCTTCTCCCTCAACGCAGATTGGCAATGGCGGAATGAGCTCAACTACGATTTGGGAGCCGAGGGACTTTATCTCGCCAGCGAAATCACCTGGAGCGAAGCTCTCTCGGATAAAGTTTACCTCTCGATCTCGGGTGGCATGAGCTACCTCTCGGGCTATCAAAACCGTACCGGTCTCAATGACTTCTTTGCCAGGATCTCGTTAAACTACGCCTTCTCAGATCAGGTGTCATTTTCCCCGTTTCTCGGCACCAGTATTCAACTGGATTCCGAAGATTCGGCCAACGATATCTTTTACGGAGGCCTCTGGTTTCAGGTTATTTTCTAGGCCCCTTGCGACTCTTGCCAAAATCACCTCCCCTTTTTTTGTCGCGCACAAAGGGCGTCCGAAGCTCCTTAGAAGAAAGCTCTCCGTTCTTGTCAGAATCAAGTCGGTTGAACATCCGGCGACCCTCTCTCTCCTCAACGGAAAGAACTGCGGGAGCATTCTGAAATTCAGTCCACGACAAGGAGCCATTTTCATCAGAGTCCAATTCCTTGAGCAAAATCTTTGGCCTCGGACGCCGGCCTTCGAGATGGTGATCAGGGTGATCTTGAACATCCAAAAATCCGTCCTTATTGCGATCGAATCGCTCAAACATCGCCTTCATCCTCTCAACCGAAAAATCATCAAAGCGAGGAGGCACCTTGGAAAACTCCTCAAAGGAGATCCTGCCATCCTGATTCGTATCCGCGCGACCAAATCCATGACGACCGCCGGGAGGTGCGGGAATCTTCACTAACTCTTTCTTCGTGATGAAGCCATCGCCATCCTTGTCGAAACGGCCAAATAACTTCTCTCGAATTTCAGGAGTCAGGTCCTTGACCCGGTCCCCTTGATCAAATTCCTCCCCCGACAACTTGCCATCCTTGTTGGAATCATAACGCTTGATGAGATCCACCGAGGAGGGTCGTTGCTTGGGATCCCCCTGACCACGCGATCCCCCTGGAGGAGGCCCCTGGGCACCGGCCGGGAAAATGAGAACCAGCGAACTGAAAATGGAGAGAGACTTAACCACAACTTGTCTTGTTAGGCGATTGAACCACGAATTGAGGTAGAAGTTGCGCAAAAAGTGACCTTTTCCATAGACCATCCAAGTGGAATTCCTATTCTTCGCCCCAGATGGAAATCCTCTCCCTGTTACAAGCCGAGCGCCCGACCCTCTCTTTTGAGTTCTTTCCGCCCAAAAGTGATGAGGGATCGGAGGAGTTGTTAAAAACGGTCCACGAGCTTGGTAAGCTCAACCCAGCCTTTGTGAGCGTCACCTATGGCGCCGGAGGAACGACCAGACAACGGACGCGTTCAGTCGTCCAAAGGATTCTCCGCGAGACCTGCGTCCCGACCATTCCCCATCTTACCTGCATCGGTCATTCGGAGGCTGAGATGACGGAAATTCTGGACCAATACGCGAGCGACGACGTCGGAACGATTCTGGCACTCCGGGGCGATCCTCCCCATGATCAGCCCAACTACGACCGCGATCAGGACCATTTTAAATACGCCATCGACCTGGTTCATTTTTTAAAGAATCACTCGCATCCCTTTGAAATCGGGGTGGCCGGATTTCCAGAAGGACATCCGGGAACGCAAAATCGTTTGATTGAGATGGACCACTTCCAAGCGAAGGCTGACGCAGGCGCCGACTACATCTGCACCCAACTCTTTTTCGACAATCACGATTTCTTTGATTACCGGGACCGTTGCGAACTTGCCGGAATCGACCTTCCAATCGTGGCCGGAATTATGCCCATCACCACCCTTTCAGGGATGAAAAGAATGGCGGACTTGGCAGCGGGAAGCAGGTTCCCCGCGAAGCTCCTGCGAGCCCTCAGCGAGGCTGGCGATGATGAAGCCGGAATCCGCCAAGCGGGCATCGACTACGCCATCGAACAATGCCAGGGCCTGATCAACCAAGGCGTATCAGGTCTCCACCTCTACACGCTCAATAAGAGTAACGCCACGCGCGAAATTGCCCGGGCCCTGACTCTTTAGTCAGTTGACTTGGGATCAGTGTCATAGTCCCGAATCCGAGCTTCCCCGAGGATTAGATCATGAGTCTCACCTGAAATCTTAGAGAAAGTGCTGGCGATCTCCATCTCAATCCATCGCCAGCCATTTTCGTCTGCCGGATAACGTTCGGTCAATTGTTCGTATTGCTCAAATGCGGCAGCGGGAATCGCGAGTCGAAGCTGCCCACTAATTCGATGCACATTCATTTCCTGCATCAATTGGAGGGCCTCTCGCTCCTGGGCACTCATATTGGACTTGTCATTCTTCAGAGAACCCGACTCATCATCCGCCGAGAAGGTAAAGTCACTCACCCGCTTTCCTCCCCCAGTGGCTCTTAAAAGACTCATTCTCGCATTCTCCATTTTCTCAGCCGCAGAACTATCGGTAAAATCTGTGGCGAAGCTTCCGGAGAAACCATCCGTCAGAGTGATCCCGAGACTCTCCGCTGCTTCCTTTTGGTTTGGAAGGCGAGTCACTACCCCCCCCTCCAAACGAGCCAATTTTCCAGCCTCCAACTGAATTCCGGAAATGACCATCCCGCCCCCCTCGGTCGTGAATTCAAATCCACCATCCTCGAAATCAAGTCTCCGGTAGGTCCGATCAACATCCACTACGGAAATCGCTCTGAGAATCGCCCAGCGCTCTCTGATGGTTATGCGATCGTCACCCTCCAAAACGACCTTGGCCTCGGTCCGAATTTTTCGATCCGTCGAGCCCGAAATCTTGAGGGTGCCTGATACGCTCCCCGACAAGTAATCTCGAACTTGAATTCCCTGAAGCTGCAACATATTCTCGATCGGAAGGTGCTTGAACGCTCCGCTCAATTGGATTTCCGGCTTGCTCGCCGGTCCGACCACTTTGCCCGTAAGATTGAGAGTCCCTTCCCCTTGTTTGAGAGAGAGCTCCTGAATGCTGACACCCGTTGGAGAGACTGACAGAGAGGCTTTGATAATTTGGAAGCCCTGCAGCCAGTTTTGTTGGAAAGTCCCGCCCGTAAGTTCGACATTCCAAACACCATCAGACAGATCAGCTTCAAAACGTGCCCCCTCAATGCGCCCGTAGGTCAACTGGGAGTATCCCCAGTCGCAATTCAGCTTATCAATGATCACTCGCTGAACTCCCTGGCCCTTCATGGAACGCAGAATGACATCAAAAGCAGTCTCCATTTCCCCATCATCACCTCCCGCCTTGAGTTCGATTTCGGCACTCTTCATCCGCAGTTTGGAGGGATTCCAAATCGAATGAATCCCCGTCAGAACTTTAAAAGGCGCCACTAGTCCATCCACCTTGGCATGAAAGAAAAAGCTGTCCGCCCCCCCCGTCATCTCCAGGCTTCGGAATCCGCCACTTCCCCGACTGCGATAGAAGCCATCAGCTTCGATACTTTCGAGATCCAATGACTTCTCTATCCCCTTCATGACCGTTTCGCCGTAGGCATCACCGGAAAAATAGCGAAGCATCAAAAAATACCCCAATGCAAGCAATGCGATAGCGACAATTAAAATGCGGATCAACAAGCCTCCAATTTGGCGAACCATGGACTCACTCCCAACGATCCCCGCATGACGAAGTTGGAAAAAAAGCCCCTGTCTGCCCATCCAATTAGCAAAACGCCTCTGGTATTCGCGCAATTGCTCTTGATCCACGGGTTTTTCCACAGCCGCCAAGATAGCGGAGAGCGGGAATAAAGGCTACTCTAAATAACGCCGGAGGAGCGCGATGCCCACCACTTAAACGTGATTTCCCTCGCCCTGAAAGAGGTCCTCGGCTATCCCTCCCGACGTGGAATCTGCGGACTACAAGGTCAGTTTGGAAATTTTCGAGGGGCCCCTCGATCTCTTGCTTTATCTCATCAAAAAGGATGAGGTTGATATCTATGATATCTCTCTAGAAAGAGTAACAACGCAATACCTAAACTACATCGATACCTTTAAGCTTCTGAATATCGATCTGGCATCCGAATTCATCTCGATGGCTGCCAACCTAATGTATATTAAGAGCCGAACCCTTCTCCCGAAAAGGGAACAACCGCCCGAAGACGATGCCGAGGATAACGATCCACGCTGGGAACTGATTCGACAGCTGATCGAATATAAGAAATTCAAAGATGCCGCCAACTTCCTCCATCGGAGGGAGTTGGAACAGGAACAGGTCTTTGCCCTGACCCCGCAGAAACAAGAAAAGCCCGACGGTAACGAACCGGTCGAGCTTGCTGAAGTCTCGATTTTTGACCTCATCAGGGCATTCCAAAACGTTCTCAAGCGATTTGATGCAGCCCGTGATATCGGTGATATCGGTGATATCATTGACGATCGCTTCACCGTGAACGATAAAATCGAGTTCCTTCTCTCGAGGCTTCCAGCAGGTCAGTCGATGAAACTCCAAACGCTTTTTCAAGATGCCACCTCGAAAGTTGAGGTCATTGTCACCTTCCTCGCATTACTCGAACTCATGAAAATGAATCAATTCAGAGCCCGGCAGAGCGAAATCCTCGGCGAAATCGAGATCGAACGCAACATCGTCAGTTAACCCCTCTCAAGACTCATGTCCCACCCGCTGCGCCTCGGATTCTTTGGTGGAACTTTCGATCCAGTTCACGAGGGCCACCTGGAAATTGGCTTGAAAGCAGTCAGTGCTCTTCAACTCGACCGGTTAATTTTCCTTCCCTGCCGCCGCTCCCCCCACAAATCAGCGGAGCCTAGGGCCTCTGATCATGACAGGCTAGCAATGCTCAAGCTCGCCTCCGCCGGACACCCAAACTTCCGCGTCGACCCATTTGAACTCGAACGACCGCCCCCTTCCTACACCTGGCAAACGATTCGCGCACTGAAGCTGCGCTTTCCTGCGGACACCCAGTTCTATCTCCTGATTGGCTTGGATCAATGGGAAGCCCTTCCAACGTGGCAAGACCCGGAACGGTTGGCCGAGGAGGTCGAATTCATCGTCGCAAGTCGAAACGGGAGCCCTTCCATTCATGACCACTACCGGGCTCATTTTTTGAAGGGAAACCACCCGGCTTCAGCCAGCGCTATTCGAAGTGCTCTCGCCACCGGACACTCGCCAAAATGGCTCCCAAACTCCGTTCTGGCATATATCCGAGAAAAAGGGCTCTATTCTCAAAAGACCTAACTTGCCTGCTGCTCAAAAACCTCCTAGCTTCGGCTGAACAACTCCATTGCCCCTATGAAATTTTTACTCACTGCCTTGCTCGCTTCAACCCTCGCCCTATCCGCACAGGATCAACCCGATGGCGACCTAAAGGAAAAAGCGATGAAGGAAATCCCCCAATTTTTCACGGACATCAACAATCTCAACCAAGAGGACAGGGCGAAATACCAGGAGCTTTTCGTGCGCTGTGACCAACTTTTCAAACAACGCCGAATCTTCGAATGTCTGGAGACCCTTCACGAGATTCACGAAATCTACGACGGAAACCCTTCGACAATAAACCTCGTAGGAGCTTGCTACGTGGAGTTCCGCAATTTTGACAAAGCCCGCCTCGCCTTTGAGCGCATCATGAAGATCCAGCCCGACAACTTCAATGTCCGCTTCAACCTTGCCGAGATCGATTTCGTGACTGAAAGCTGGGAGGCCGCTTTGACCAAGCTGACCCAATTGGAGAAGGATTCCACCGATGACCCGAAAAGTCAGAGCATGAACTCATTGGTGAAGTTTAAGATGCTCCTTTGCATGCTGAAAACCGGAGATGCCGAAGGCGCAAAAGGCATTCTCGCCAAGACCGACTTCCTCGATGATTCACCTCTCTACTACTACGGCAATGCCGCCATGGAGTATTTTGAGGACCGTGGACCCAAGGCCGAGATCTGGCTTGCCCGCGCTGGTCGCATCTTCAGCCAAGCAGGCACGATCGCACCCTGGCAGGACACCCTCATCGAATTTGGCTATATCAAGAGCTTCTACGGTGGGGATCTCGAGGTTGACCAAGACGGTCCAATCAAAGACAACGAGTAAGTTCTTCCCCCCACGAATCCCGACTCTCCCCTAGGAGATCATGGGGACCCGCTCCAACTTGATTCCGTAGATTTTCGCAATCTCCGGAGCGTCTGACTCGCAGTAGACCTCCCGATAGTAGATCTCCTTAATCCCGTAGGCGCAGAGAGTCTGCATACAGGGAGTGCAGGGCATGGTCGTCGTGGCCACCAATTTCGCCTCCCCTCGTTTGAAGAGACTGCAAAGGTTCACTTCTGCGTGGAGCATGAACTTCTGCCGACCATCACGATCGTCCCAAAAATTCTCGGGCGCATCGAAGCCTGGAGCGAGACCGTTGTAGGCCGTCGCGATCACCCGGTTATCCCAGTCCAAAGCTGCCGCACCGACCTTCCGAAAAGGATCTTCCGACCTCAGACTGGCTACCTCGGCAAGAGCCATCGCGTATTCTGGAATCGACAATCGTGAATCACTCATCGTTAAAATGCTGGCTTGATCCCTTTAAACTGTCCAGTCAATTCACGCTCTTTCCAGGACCTTTTCCCCTTCACTCTTGGCAACCACGATTGCGGCACAGCTATCACCAAAGACATTCACAGCCGTCCGGGTCATATCCAACAAGCGGTCAACCGAAAGCAGCATAATCACCGCCTTATCAGCGTTCGGAATCCCCGAATTGTTCAAGATGATGAGAATTGCCACCAGCGAAGCTGACGGAATTCCAGCCACCCCGATACTCGTCAGGAGTGCGCTCAGAACCACCATGAATTGGGACACCATAGTCATCTCAATGCCCATCACTTGGGCCACGAAAATGACGGCCACACACTCATAAAGCGCCGTCCCGTCCATATTGACCGTGGCTCCCAGTGGAAGAGTGAAGCTGGCCGTCCCTCTAGAAACTCCAGCATTTTCCTGAATACAACGCATTGTGACGGGCAGGGTCGCAGATGAAGAGGCCGTCGAAAAAGCGGTCAATAAGGCCGTCCGCATCGCGCGAAAATGATCCAGAGGATTCACTTTTGCCAGGACCCGGATCACGATAGGCATCACCACGAACATATGGAGCCCAAGCGCCAAAAGGACGGTCATAAAATACTTCCCAAGACTCAGGAAAATTTCCCCACCAGTCTGATAAACGACGGGCACAATGAGTGCGAAAACCCCGATGGGCGCCAACGACATAATCGACCGAGTCAGCACAATCATCACGTCATTGAGCGAGGTGAAAAAATCACTGACCGGGCGGATTTGATCGACCGGCAAACGGGTCATCGCAATCGCAAAGCAAATACTGAAGAAGATCAGCCCAAGCATCTGCAAGTTGGAAGAACCAGCCTGGATTACATTGACCGGAACCATTCGAATAAAAAAGCCGGAGAGCTGATCAAAGAAGCCCTCCTGTCCGATCGTGTTCTGCTTGGCGCTCTCGATCTTTTCCATCTCAGCAGCACTCGCCTCATGATCCGTGATTGCGGCTTGAATCTTTTCATTGGGAACACCATCGACCAATCCCGGTTGAATGAGATTGACCAGCAACAGACCCAGGCAAATCGCCAGCAAACTACTCAAGGCGTAAAATCCAGCGGTCTTCCCTAACAGTCGCCCGAAGCCCTTCACTCCATGTAAACTCGCGATCCCTGCAATCACAGACGATGCCACCAGGGGCACAATAATCATCTTGAGCAGGCCCATGAACAGATCACCCACGACCTGGAAAAGTTTGATCGCGCCAGCGACAAAATCGGTATCTTGGGCAAACTGCCTAAAAAGAAAACCCAGTGTCGTTGCCAGCACCAGGGAAAGAATAATTTGCCAATGCGGCTTGAGGTTCATCGCCGGACGCTACGATTTCCGACCGGCAACTCCAAGAAGGAAGCGAACTTGTTGACGATATCCACGGAGCCGTGAAACGTAAGCCATGGCGTCTGTTGCCGCGACCCGCCCGGCGAGAGTCTGCGCCACGGAATCGAGCGCCGTTTCCCGTGAGCTCTCTCGCTCGATCTTCAACGCACTTTCTTCGGCTGAGGCTGGATCATTAGATTTGGCAAAACTGAGGGCAAGCTTGCGATAGGTCATATCGCGGAGACCACTGTTCGAAATTTCAGAAGCGGCCTCAAAAGCCGATCCGGGATCTCCAGTTTCCGCAAAGGCCTCGGCAACAATTCCTTGGGCAACAGCCTGCACCCGGGGGCTCTCAATCTGACCCAGTTCACGATTGGCATCGCTCAAAATTCGACAATTCTAATTCCTGCACGATCCAAACTCGATCACTTAGAGAGACATTGTCATCCGCAGCTTTTGCACCATTCCGGCCCCAATCATCCGGAGACCACCAAATCAGCAGTCCCAAAACACCTACCAAAGCGACCGCTGTCCGATGGAACCGGGAGAATGTTTCGAAACGGGGATGAAACATCTCGGCAATTACGCCATTGAGTGGGAGTAACTTTCACCGACGCGATATTTCATCAGCCCAAGGTTTGCTTCTCCGAGCATTCCCGTTATTTTTAGCACTTGTTGATCCCACAAATCATTCGCCGTTTTCTGCCTGCAATCCTTTTGGCCTCGCTCGGGGCTGCCGTCACGGCGGTGTTGATCCCCATTGAGAGCGCTGACGTGAATGACCAACTCGCCGGCTTTCCGGATTCACACGCGATGGCACATTACCTCAGGCCGTATGTGCTCACTGCAATCTGTTTCATCCCCGCCCTAGGAGCCCTCTACTATGGCTTCTCCAAAGCGCTCGACCGATACCTCATTCGGCAGTTTCTCGGCGCCTTCGTCCTTTGCTTCTCGGCTCTCTTCGCCATCTGGTTCATCTCAGACCTGAGCGGCAATATCTCCGACTTCAAGGAGAGTGATGAAGCGCTCAGCATTGCCGGCAAATATTATCTCGCGGCCTTCCCAAAAGTTTTTGTCGAGTTCGCTCCCTTCGGCCTCCTTCTGGCCATGCTCTATTCTTTGGGCAAGCTTTCGCAGGGGCAGGAAATCGTTTCCATGATTCAGACCGGACGTGGTGTCGCCCGCTTGATCTTCCCGCTCATCATGATGGGGTTTCTCGTGGGCTTGATTTGTCTCGGCTTTAATTACCGCTGGGCACCCTGGGCTGCCAGTTACCAAAAGGGATTGCTTGAGCAAGCAAAAGAGGGATCAATCAGCCAGGCCCGAAACGTCGTCTACTATCAACAAAAACACCGCCGCCTTTGGTGGATTGGCAGCTTCCCCTACAACTACCATCGGGGCGAACCTCTCCAGAAAGTCATTATCCGCTCTTTTGATGAGGAAGGAAATCCCACGCGAAGACTCGAAGCGGACAGCGCGGAATGGAACCGTCAAAGCTCCCAATGGACTTTTCGCGGAGTCACGATGCAACACCTCGACTCAACTCTCGACGAAACCGGTGAGCTCATGCCCCGCTACATCACCGACATCAAGGATCCCCTCGTCTATCGAAGTTGGCCTGAAACTCCGTGGCGCCTCATTAAGCCAGGCCTCAGCGCGGAGAACCTTGGAGTCCCGGGACTCTACAGCTGGCTCCTCTCTAACAAAGACCTCCAATGGGGGAACAAGCGCCGCTTCCTCACTCAGTGGCACTATCGATGGGCGCAGCCCGGAATCTGCTTGGCGATTGTCCTTCTCGCCGCTCCGCTCGGAATCGTCTTTAGCCGCCGGGGCGCCGCCGGAGGCATCGCCCTCGCCATCTTCCTTTGCGCCGGCATGATGTTTTCTTCCACCGTCTTTCTTGCGATGGGCGAATCCGGCTACCTCCCTCCCATCTGGGCCGCCTGGGGTACGAATATCATCGCCACCGTCGTCGCGCTGATCTTGATTCAGTGCCGTCTCATCGGACGGCCAATTTACCAAACTCTTTGTAAGCTACTTCCCTTCTAATATCTCCCTATGAAAGAACCTTGGAGCATCCGATCCCGAGCCAAAGAATGCGCAGTCTCTGGCGTCGCTTTTGAACCGAGTCAAAAAATTCGCGCTGCTATTTTTCCAGATCCAGATTCCTCCGGCTACCTCCGAAAAGACTTCACGGTCGAGGCTTGGGCTGCCCGCGAGGGAGAAGATACGCCCTTCTCCACTTGGATCACCACCTATCATCCACCCGTGATTGAAGAGAAAGCCGAGGATGTCGTAGAAGATGATCCCGAGACCCTTCTCCGCCGCATGGTTGATGAAGACGAAGAACATACCGAGAATGCCCGCTATATTTTGGCCGTCATGCTTGAGCGCAAAAAACTCTTGCGTGAGACCGATACCCAACAAGTTCCCTCGGGCATTCTTCGAGTCTACGAACATCGAAAAACAGGCGACGTTTTCATCATCAAAGACCCTCAAATCCCCCTCTCCGAGGTCGATCGCGTGCAGGAGGAAATCCGCGAACTTCTCGACCCGAAGCCCGTCGAGAAAATCGAAACCGTCGAACCTGAGTCAGCTGAAGAAATCACCGGGGACGAAGAAAATCCCGAACCCGAAACGAAAGCGCCCCCCCCTGAAGAACCAGAGGGCGAGGCTTCGTCTGAAGAAGAGGAATAAAACCATCCTTATGCTTCCTTGGTTCCAAGACAAATTCCCCATCTACCTCGCGCCGATGGCCGGGGTGACCGATGTCACCTTTCGCACCCTCTGCAAGGAACTCGGTGCCGATGTCATGGTGACCGAGTTCGTCTCAGCCGAGGGAATTCTCCAGGCCGACCACCGCACCCGGCGCTACACCACTTTCACCGACGAACAACGCCCGGTCGGCATCCAACTCTTTGGCGCCGACGGCTACCGCATGGGCGAGGCCGCCAAAAAAATCATCGACTGGAAAACGCCCGATTTCATCGATCTGAATTTTGGATGCCCCGTCAATAAAGTCGTTTCTAAAAACGGAGGTTCGTCCCTTTTGAAGGACTGCCCTCTCCTCGTCGACACCGCCGAGAAAATCGTGAAGGCCGTGGGCGACCAGGTCCCGGTGACCGGAAAGATCCGCATCGGTTGGGATCAGCAATCCGTCAACGCCCCCCACGTCTGCCACCTTCTCGAAGACTGCGGCATTCAAGCCGTCGCGGTCCATGGACGCACCCGCGCCCAGGGCTACCGCGGAGAAGCCGACTGGGAAGTCATCGACGAATGCGCCCGCTCGGTAAAGATCCCCGTCATTGGCAATGGCGACATCGATTCAGCGGAAGTTCTCAAACACCGCAAAGAAACAACGGCCGTCTCCGGCATCATGATTGGCCGGGCCGCGATGCAAAACCCCTGGATCTTTGCCGAGGCCAAAGCCTACCTTGCGACAGGCGAACTTCCTCCCCGCCCCAGTGTGGCAGCGCGATGGGAATTCGTGATCCGCCACTGTCGTCTCGCGGTGGAGTCCGATCGATACGGAACGGAAAAGCACACCCTCATGGCGATGCGCTCCCGCCTCATGACCTATTGCAAAGGGTTTCCCGGCGCGAAACCTCTCCGCCAACAACTCTCCCAGGTAACGTCCATCGAAGATGTCGAAGAGATCGCGGCAAATAACCACACCCTCACGGGCGAACACTCTTTGTGAATTACTTTGGAATTTTTAAAAATAAAGAAGGTTGAACTAATTAGTGATTAGAATTATTCTGTCTGGCATCATGACCGTCAGATCACTTACCTACCTCCTCATGACCGCCGTTCCTCTTGTGGGAGCAAGTGTGGATGATCGCCTCAATGTCCTCGAACGGGATGTTTCCGAACTCCAGTCACTCGTCCACGCCTTGAACCAGCGTGGCAAGAAGCTTGAAATCGTTTCAAATTCCCCCGCGCCATCAAAATCTGTCCTCGGGCACCTTGTTCGCACTGGAGATTCATACTGGTCAATCGCCCGACGTCATGGGGTTTCCGTCAGAGATCTCGAGAAAGCCAATCAGGGTGTCAATCCCTGGCGGCTCGCCATTGGTTCCAGAATTCAAATCCCTGGACAAACGGCGGCAGCCCGGAATCACAGCTCTCCTTCAAGTCATCCCACCACAAAATCCGGACCCTACACCGTCCGATCTGGCGACATCCTCGGTCGTATCTCAGAGGCGCATGGAATTCGACTCCACCAACTTCTGGCCGCAAATCCCGGGGTGAATCCCCGACGCTTAAAAATTGGGACGGTTCTCTCGATTCCCGGCCAAGCTCCCGGCCAAGCTCCCAGCCCCGCACCTGTCGAAGCTCCAGTAGCCAAAAAGTCGGCAAAAAAGGAAAGCAAGCCCATCGAAGCACCGAAGTCCATTGAAGCTTACCAGCCTGCTCCTCCTCCGGAGCATCCCGATATCCCGGCACCCGAAACGCCCGCTCCAACCACCGTCAAAGCCGTTGATATTGCAAAAACAATTCTCGTAACCGTCGACAAAGACATGCGCCTCGCTGAAGTGGCCAACCGCCATGCCACCTCGGTCGCCGTCCTCAACGAACTCAACGAAGTCGATCTCAGCCCCGAACAGATGATTAAAACCGGTTCACAGCTTTATGTCCCGGGCCGTTAGTCTTTCTTGCACCCGAATCCGAAAAACCCTAGATTCCAAGAAATGGAAAGCTACGAGATTTTCAAAGAAGCCTTTAAGAAGTGCAGTCCCAAGGAGATTGCCAGCGAACTAGGGGTTTCTCTTTCCCTCGTTTATAAATGGGGCCAAGAACAGTCCGAGAGTGGCAGCGGTTCACGAAACCCACTGGACCGCCTTCTTCAAGTCGTCCAATTGACCCAGGAACTCCGACTCATCGACTGGCTTTGCGAGAAGAATGATGGCTACTTTGTCCGGAACCCACCGAGCACCTGCGAAAAGGGTTTTCAGGTTCTTCCAGCCACCACCGAAATTGTCTCCCAATTCTCGGGACTCCTTTCAAGGATTGCCCAGGCCGCTCACGATAACTCCATCACTCTCGACGAGGCCCAGGAAATCCGAGAACACTGGGACCGCCTGAAACGCTACGGCGAAGGCTTCGTTCGCTGCTGTGAAGAAGGCGATTTTGCGATCATGGAAAAAATAGAAGAGCCCCCTCCTTCCGCCGGTCCACGAAAGACTCTCTACTAAGGTCTTTTTTCCACGGGTCAGCAATGCCTGTTGCCCGCGCTGCTTTGGCGGGGTATAGCTTCGTCAGATGTCCCAAGCTGTCCGCACCCGTTTTGCCCCCTCTCCCACTGGATACCTCCACGTTGGAGGTGCTCGCACCGCTCTTTTTAATTGGCTCTACGCACGCTGTCACGGCGGAACCTTCATACTTCGCGTCGAAGACACCGACGCCGCCCGCAACACCGAAGAAGCGCGCGCCGCGATCTTCGAAGGCATGGAATGGCTAGGTCTTGATTGGGAAGGCCCCGGAAACGAGGGCGACTGCGGGCCCTATTTCCAATCCGAGAGAACCGTTATTTATGAAGAGTGGTTCGCAAAACTTGTTGAAGCAGAGCGGGTCTATGAGGAGGAAGGAGCCTGGCGCTTCCGCTTCGACCGCAAGCCCGTCATGATGCATGACCTGGTCTGCGGAGAAATCACCATCGACTACACCGACGAATCCAACACGCCCGATATGGTCATCCGCCGTTCGGATGGCTCCTTCGTCTTTCACTTTGTAAATGTCGTCGATGATCTCACCATGGGGATCACCCATGTCATTCGGGGCGAGGATCACCTCATGAACACTCCGAAACATCTTCAACTTATCGAAGCCTTCAAAATGACTCCACCGGCCTACGCTCACATCCCCCTGATCTTAAATGGCAATGGCTCGAAAATGTCCAAACGTGACGAAGGTGCCGCGCTCGGAGATTACCCACGGCAGGGCTATCTCTCTTCGGCAGTCGTCAACTTCCTTGCCCTCCTCGGCTGGTCTCCGAAGGACGATACTGAGATTTTTTCATTGGAAGAACTCGTCGAAAAGTTTTCTCTCGAATCCATCAATCGCGCCCCGGCCCGCTTTGATCCGCGCAAGTGTCAGTGGGTCAATCAACAGCACATTCTAAAACTCTCACCAGAGGAGTTCATCAAGGCTTGCGAGTCAGAGGCAACTCCCGCGATGCTCGCCTCGGTGCAAGAGAAAATCTCCCTCCTTACCGAGGTTCCCGACGCCGTTGCCTTCTACCTCGATCCTGATTTCCCCATCGAAGAACAGGCCCTGGAGAAAGCCCGGCAAGCAGCCCCGCTTCTGGAAGCACTCGCGCAAAGCTTCAACGAATTGGACGATTGGAGCACCGCCAAAGATGCTGTTGCTATCACTGCCACAGCCGCTGGTGCGAAACCCGGACAGTTGATGTTCCCCCTCCGTGTCGCGCTCTCCGGAAAATCAGGTGGCCCAGACCTCGGCGCCATTCTAAAGATCCTTGGGAAGGAAGACTGCGTTCGTAGAATCAATCGCCTCACCTCACTCTTGGCATGAAATCATTTACGATCGAACAACTCCCGACCATCAACGACGGAGAGGATCTCCCGGCCCGGTTCGCCGTCATTGGCAATCCCGTGGCCCACTCCCTCTCTCCGCAACTTCACCAACCGGCCCTCGACGAATTAGGAGAAGGCTCTCGCTATGTCAGAATTGAAGTGGAAGTTGGAAAGGTCGCCGAGGCCTTTGACCAACTGTTCGCCGCGGGATTCCGTGGAATCAACGTGACCGTCCCACATAAGCTGGAAGCCCTTGCGGCCTGCGATGAGATCGACACTGCGGCCCGGAGCATGGGCGCCGTCAACACCATCGTTTTTGATCATCATGGAAAACGCACCGGCTTCAACACCGACGGCCCGGGATTTGTACGGGCCATTCGTGAGGAATTTGGGGTCGATCTCGGAGATCTCCGCATCATTATCATCGGGGCCGGCGGCGGAGCTGGCAGAGCCATCGCAACCCAAAGTGTTTTGGAGAATTGCTCCCAGCTCATTCTCGCAAATCGAACTCTTGAGAAATTGCAAGCGATCAAAGAGGAACTTCTCACCCTTGCTCACCGGGACATACTCGCGGGACCTCGCGACCGGATCGAAATCATTTCACTTTCCTCACCCGACCTTCAGGAGGCCATCGCCGCCAGCGAACTCATCATCAACACCACCTCGGTAGGCCTGAAAAACACGGACCCGACTCCCTTCCCAGCATCTTGGATCGAGCCCCACCATTTGGTCTACGACACGATCTATAATCCAGACCGCACCAAGCTTCTGCGCGAAGCGAGCTTGCAAGGAGCCCGAGTTGCCAATGGCCTCTCCCTCCTCATTCATCAGGGTGCCCTCTCGCTGGAATATTGGCTCGGCAAAGATGTTCCCATCGAGACGATGCGGGCCGGAGTCAAAAAAGCCCTTACGGCCTGACCCACCCAGCGTGATCAAACTCGGTAATTTCAAAAACCCCACTCTCGCTCACCTCGCTTTGATGGCGAACTTTGAGAGCCACACGCATATTCTTCAGCAGAGGTTGGTTCGTAATGAAACTGCCGTAATTCAGTGTCGCTTTGAGATCGCGATCAATTTTCCTGTTGCGCTCACTATTGAGAGGCACATAGGCGATGATCCGCTCCGTCTGATCTGCTGATGAGAGAAAATAACCGGAGTAATCAACCTCCCCAAATTTCCAATCGAATACTGGGCGCTTTTCCAGGAGACATCTCACAAAGGTGTCCTTCCTGGGCTTTTGCTCTGAAACTTCCCCGATCTTCAATTCAGCCCACGAAGTGCTGGCATCCCAGTCCAAGAGAACCTTACCCTCCTCATGAACGAAGTAGATCTGATACGGTTCACCATCGACCCGTGTTCCGGAAATCGCCAAACAACCTCTTCCGGTTTCTTTTTCCAATCCCGGAGCCGAAACGATGACGCTTTCCCACTGGAATTTTGACAACGAATTGGTAAGAAGAAGATTTCCCCAATCAGCTAAATTGATGGGATTGATTTCTCGATAAGGTGAAGCCCGAATGAGGCTTTGAATCTCCTTAGGGTCCTCAGCCTGATTGATCGCCGTAATCACTCTCACGATCTCGTCCATCACCTTCACAGAATCCGCTTGATACCAGCCCAAGGGGCCCTCGCCCGGATCGAATGTATTCTGTTGAACATCCATTAAATCATCCTTATTGACCAAGCCTGAATCATAGTCGCGATTATCGTTGAACTTCGTAATCCCGATAATGATCGCAACGACAGGCACGATGATTCCGATCAAAATAATCCACAACCACGAGGCTGATCTTTTTTTAGTTCCCCAAACATCATCGAGAGGTTTTTCGTCATCATTCTTGCGATTCTTCAAGCGCCTCACTTGCTCTGCCACGTCGACTGGACCGTAGTCCTCATCCTCATCGTGCATTCCGATGAAAAGCTCCTTCGCTCTTGAGAAAAGCGAACTGGCATCCTTTTCGCTTCTGGCCTCAGAGGCACGACGCTTTTTCCGCACTTTGCGCGTCTTGCGAATCATTCCGTCCGGGGTCTCGCCCGGCGTATTTTTGTGGTCGTCTTTCATCCTACTCCAAGTTCAAAATCTCTATCGTTTGTAAGCTTTTTTGAGCAGAGGCTTCCTCCTCTTCAAGCGATTTCCGATAAGCCTCCTGAATCGATTCACCATACCAAGAAGGCTCAATGATTTCCTTGAGAACCAGCTGCTTTTCATCATCACCTTCAACATCCTCCCATGCTAGGCGCGCGGTGATCCGCATCAATCCTTCCGGGTCAATCAGCGGAAGAATCGAGCCAAAAGGCCGGGTTCCTTCCTCGAAATTAGACCAAAGCCCCAGAAACTGCTTCCCGAGCTTCGACTCAACAATCACCTCGACCTCCGGCGACCACGTCTTCCGGAAACTTTCGTCATCCTCGGCAAAATTCGGAGAACGGTAGAGACTCAAATTGATCCTCTTGCTCTCATTATTGGATGCCCTCTTACGAACAAGCACCCGGAAAGTCCCTTCGGATTCCCCCAGTTGAGCCTGAAAACGTGCCCACGCATCAGTAGAATAAGGAGCGGACGCTTCCCAATCCAGCTTCCAGCCTTGACCATCGTGTTGATGGACTGTGCCGAATCGGCGTTTGGCGGCATCCTCCCAAACGAATTCAATGGCTAGCACCAGAGGATCTTTGGAAATCTCGATGACTTTCGATCCGATCACCAACAAGGGAGGTTCTGGGTGGAAAAGGCTGTGAGACCGGTAAAAGCGAGCATACTTTAGACCCATCTCTGAAGAACGGTCAATATATTGGACCCGCTCATCCTGATTCGTCGTAAAGATATAAGATTTAAAAAGACTGGAGATTTCATCACGATGATTCTCGATCAATTGACGGTCTCGAGTTGGGGTAGGATCAACAACCGTTTGATCATCCTGAGCATCTACCGAGGCATCCTGCCTTGTTTTAAAGAAGGCGAAGAGAATCACGACCACGCTCAACCAACCCACCAAGAAGAGAATCAAGGCCTTGTTCTTCTCCTTTGCAGGGCGCTTTTTACGGCGTTTGACTCTTCTTGAACCATCAGGCAAGAGAATCTCCTCGTCGCCAGACTCTCCTTCAACGGCAACTTCCTCAAAAGACCGTGCCACAAAAGGTGCGGACCCAATTGCTCCAGGCACCTTGACAACGGGGGCCCGCTTCGCCGTAAGATTTCTGACGACCCCTCCGCTTTTGCCAGCCTTTAAGCCTGCCGAACGTGGCAGTGGCGCAAGCTTGGCAGGTCCGTCGACCGTTTGCTTCGTTTCCATAACGCCACCGAACTCATGCTGGCATTCTCCGCAGACCAGACCTTCGCCGGGCTTCTTTTCACCCCGGACCACGGCCTGGCACGAGGGACAAATGAAAACTCCAAGCTGACTCATACTTCTTTCTTCAGGGACTCTGAAGGACGATACCCCCTTCAGTCAATCTCACGAACCGGAAAAAAGTGACGCCGTCGCTCGCTCCACCAAAATCGCAGCTAAAGTCTCTGTCGATTGATCCAATGCCTCTACCGCCGACTTCAGAGCCTGGGCTTGCTTCGACTCCAATGCCAAAAGCACCCCGTCGCGTGACGCTTTGATTTCGGACAGCACTTCAGGTTCCAAAACTTCACCCGCTTGCTCCAAGGCGATCTCGACCGCTGGTAACAACTCCTCAGCCTTCAGCCTCGCTTCCTCAAAGACGCGCGCATGCATATCCTCAAAAGCAAACTCGATACTCTCGGAAACCATTTGCTCGACCTTGGCCTCATGAACGTCCACCGCAGCGCTCCCCACCTCAATTACGGTATCCCGCCCCGTCGAAACATCCCTCGCTAGAACCGACAGAATCCCGTCCGCATCGATCCGGAACTCCACTCCGACCCTGGCCTGCCCGCGCCGATCGGGCTCGAACGCCACCTCGAAAGATCCCAACTTCCAGTTATCGGCCGCTAACTCCCGCTCTCCTTGCAACACGGTCACGGTCATCGAGCGCTGCCCATCGACCGCGTTGGTGAATAATTCGCCGGCCTTGCAGGGAATGGTGGTGTTGCGCGGAATGAGAACATTCATCAATCCCCCCATCGTCTCGATCCCTAGGCTCAGCGGGGTGACATCCAGCAAAATAACCTCCCGGACCGTGCCCGCCAAAATTCCAGCCTGAATCGCGGCCCCGCGCGCAATCGCCTCATCCGGATGCTGACTCAAATCAGGATCCCTCCCGAAAACTGACGCAACCCGCTGCTTCACAGCAGGAATCCGACTACTCCCGCCGACCATCACGACAGCCGATAAATCGGAAGCCGCAACTCCGGCATCGAGCATCGCCCGCCGACAACACGACTCCATCCGGTCCAGATAAGGTCCCATCCACGCGTCGAAATCCAACCTCAAAATCTCGCACTCGCCGGTAAATGGCATTCTAAAAGTGACCCTGTCATCCTCCGAAAGCGCATGCTTCACGCGGCGGGACTCATCCAGCCATCGAACCTTCTCCAAATCATCGCCCCCCTCAAAATCGAACGAAAGCACTTGAGCCGCCTTCTTTGCCAGCAGCACCTCAAAATCATCTCCACCCAGCTTGGTATCGCCTGCCGTCGCGCTCACCTCGAACACGCCCTCCCTCATTTCAAGGATCGAAACGTCAAAAGTTCCCCCGCCCAGATCAAAGACCGCCACCCGGGAATTCTCTCCCAGCCGGTCCAAACCATACGAAAGCGCCGCCGCCGTTGGCTCGCTCAGGATTCTCACAACGTCCAGTCCGGCCAACTCTCCCGCCTTCTTTGTCGCCGCCCGCTGTCCATCATGAAAGTAGGCAGGCACCGTGATCACCGCTTTCGTCACCGGAGTTTCCAGACGCGTCTCCGCAATCACCTTGAGCCTCTTCAGAATCTCCGCCGAAACCTCCTCCGGAGACACCTCGCCACCCTTCGTTTGGATTTTTCCTTCCGCAGTCAAACGGCCCTCCACTTCCGAAAGACGCCTTCCCATCAAACTCTTCACACTGGTCACGACAGGCTCGACTCCTGATCTCCGCAGCGCGGCCCGACCCACCTCCAACGCCCCATCCTCGCCATACCAAACCGCACTGGGCGTCAACCTTGACCCCTCTTCATCAGCCAACAAAATTGGAAAACCAGAATCCACGACGGCCACCGCCGACTGGGTCGTTCCCAAGTCAATGCCCACAATCACCTCATTCATCAGCACTGGCGTAATGCCATCTTAACCTCCGAGCAAGGCCTCAAAAAGTTTTCCCGTCGCCGCACGCAACTGAGCCTGCCACTTCATCACAAAAGCTAGGGCCCTCGCCGTCTCCGCCATCGAGGAGAGACAGGCCTCCCACCCAGATTCGTCAAATTGCCCAAATCTCTCCACCAAAGAAGCTTCCAACTCTCCCAATCCCCCAATCAGACATTCCACCTCCGTCTTTAAAGAAGGCACCCGTGCATCGAGGACGGCCTTTCCTAGCGCAGAGCGGGAGGCCCACCTCGCCGACACAAACCCATCCACCTTCTGAAGAAGCCCGGCCACCGGAGCGAAAAAATCCATCACTTGACCATCAACACTCCCGCGAGGATCCAAATCCCCTCCCGCCAACTCAAGGGCCAACCGAAGTCGGCCCGGCGGAGATTTCAACACCTCCCCAGCCTTTCTTACCTCCTCAAAATCCCTTGCTTCCCCACCGGCATCCGGATGCGCCACCTTACTAATCCCCCGGATCACCTGATCCAGCATCCCGGAATCAATCACCAACTTCCTCGGAAGACCCAATCGTGAAAACGCATCCATTAGGCCGCAAAACTTTCACCACATGAACAGGTCACCACCGCATTGGGATTGCTGACCTTAAATCCCCCCTGCTGTAAATCATCGGAATAATCCAACTCACTGCCGCTCACAAAGAGAGCACTCTTGGGATCAATCACGACATTCACGCCATTGCTCGCGACCAGAATATCACGATCCCGGGGACCATCGACCAAATCCATCTGATACTGCAATCCACTACAGCCTCCTCCCACCACGGCAATCCGCAGTGCCCCGCCCTCTTTTCCCTGCTTCTTCCAAAGCCCCCGCAAGTGTCCAGAGGCCCCGTCAAGGACCTTCACCAGCTTCTCGTTTCCAACTGTATAACCTGCCTTCACTGTTTTGCTCGCAATCTAGCAAAGCACGGGCGCTCCGCAACCCTTGATCGCTCTTTACTGCTCAAATTTAAACTCCAAAGAACATTTGGGTTGCCTCAACTCAAAAAATAGTTAACCTTAATGAAATCCCGTCACAATGAAGCTTGCTCCCTTTTTCCTTGCCGCCACAATGACTCTCCCTTCCTACGGGGAAACCGTCTATACCATACCGAAGGGATATACTAAAGTTAACATTACAGATGCCGATGGCAGCGGCTCCAAACTCACCTCGATTTCGGCCACCCTTCTTCAAGATGTTGAGTCTTCCGGATCCGTAACTTTGGGTGCCTTCACCAATAATGCTGACCCGGCCAAAGATCTCAACGACCTTTCAGTTTCCGGCGTAACTTGGGCCGTAGATGAATGGACTCTAGAGCCACATATCGCATACATTTCTGTTCAAGATGACCTCAACAATGCCGATGGAATCGCTCCCGCCGAAGAAGCATTTCTGATTACCGCCAATACAGCGGGAGGTGGAATCACCGTCGAAACAACTTTTGATCTCGCCAATAAATTCCCGGCAACAACGAGCATCAAAATCAGAAAGGCCAACACCGTTGCCTCGATTCTAAACTCATTGACCGCAGGGTCTGCTACATTCCAATCGGCTGATCGCGTCTTCGTATTGAATGGAACCGCCTGGCAAAGTCTTCGCTTGCTTTCTGGAACTTGGCGTGATGCCGACTCGTTGACGACCATCGTCGACGGCATGGTCATATTTCCTGAAGAAGGAATCTTTATTCAGCGGACTGGAACCGGAGCGATGGACTTAGTCCTATTTGGTGAAGTTCCCGCAGCTCCTCAAATTGCCACGATCGAAGCAAACGGCTTTCTTTCCAGTCGCTTTCCAGTCGGCACAACGCTCGCTAACTTGGGGTTGCAAGATTCCAATTGGCAGTCAGCCGATCGCGTCTACGTCTGGGATGGTTCGACATGGCTTTCAAACCGCTTTCTTTCAGGAACCTGGAGGAACTCGGACTCACTTACTCAGATCACAGATGCCTTAATCATCTCTGCGAGCACAGCGGTGTTTGTTTCACGAAGTGCCGGTATCGCTGGATCCGGCGGTGGAGTCACCACTGCCCTCCCCGCAAATTATAACATCGACTAATTTACCCCTCTCATTTTGACATCAAACAAGACACTCATGACACGAAAAATCCTTCTCTCCTCGGCTCTCACTTTCGGACTAATGAACACCTCTGCTCATGCCGCCACAGTCTCAGTCGGCGGTTTAGTCATCCCCTCCTTGCTGGACGAAAATGGCCTTAGTCTCGCCGATGGTTCAATCGTTCAGGTTGGATATCTCCTAGGATTAGATCCCTCACTAGATTTAGACATTCCAGCCAATAGCCTAAACATCGACTGGAATAGCTTTACCGCAATTACTGGTATCGGTTCGCCAAACTCAGTAGGAGTCAATGACACTCGTGTTGACTCAACCTTTGGCCCTGGAACGTTTTTTGGTGATGGACTCTCTTTCGAGACTGCTGATGGCGGTGATTTCGGCACCCCTTCAGGGATCCCCGTTAGACTAGCCGTTCGAGTTTTCGACTCAACGACAGGTCCCGATGGAGCCAAGTTCAACACCTTCACCTCAAGCAAATCAGTCTTTATCCTTGAGAATCCCAATGACTTGGATCCAAATGCTGGTCGCGGTGACTTCTCAGTCGATACCGCAGGGGAAGCCGGACTTTTCTGGCAAGGCACACCGTTCCACACGACTGTTGTCCCCGAGCCTAGCACCTCTCTTTCAGCGCTCCTCGGTCTCGCTCTCCTCGTTGGAGCCCGGCGCCGCAAGTAAGCGGCAGGAGAACAAATTCTCAAAACCTTCTGCTCGCAAGGGCAGGAGGTTTTTTGTGAACGGAATCCTACTCCTCCAGCATCGCCGCCATCCCGCTGAAAAATCCACGGAGCTCATCATCTGAAGCCTCCGCTCCCATGATCTCGTCATAATCCTCCTCCTGAATCCAGTCGGGATTCAACTCCGAGATAAACGAACTCCGCTCACAGGATTCCTGATTGCCCCACTTCACCCGGGTCGAGCAGTAAGTCATCGTCATCCGCTCCTTGGCTCTCGTAATCCCCACATAAAGAAGGCGACGCTCCTCATCCCGGGTGCCTTCTTCAACACTCCGCTTGTGGGGCAAAATCCCTTCTTCAAGACCCACCAAATAAACGACAGGATACTCCAACCCCTTGGCGGCATGAAGCGTGATTAGCGTAACCCCGCTCTTTTTATCAAGATCATCCTCCTTCTCGGCGTCCAGAGCGGTCTTGTCGAGAAAGTCCCCAAGTGACATCCCTTTCTTCGTCGCCTCCGTGATCGAAGCGATGGCCGAGCTCATCGCTTCACGACGTCCATCCTTCTCCTTGTCCGTCTTGCACTGACGCATCAGCCACTCCCCAAATTCCATCTCTCGGAGCCACTGATCAATCGCAACGCCCGGATTTTTGCCATCCACAATATTCCTGCGACAAGTTTCGACCTGCCCAGTAAAACTCCGAATCGACGACTGAACCTTACTCGAAAGCAGAGCCAGAAAGTCCTCATCAATAAGGGTAACCCAGATCCCCTGATCCTTCTCCCGGCTCCACTCCAGAGCCGCCATTGAGGTCGTGTTCCCAATCCCTCGCGGAGGTGTATTCAGCACCCTCAACAACGGCAAATCTAACTCAGAGTTATCCACGATCTGCGCATAGCTCAGGATATCCTTCACCTCTTTTCGGTCGTAAAAACTCTGCGCTCCGACCATCCGATAAGGGATTTTGGCCTCCCTCAAGGACTCTTCCATCTTCCTGATCTGACCATTGGTTCGGAAAAGCACCGCGAATTCCTCCAGCTCCTTTCCCTCGGCCCGCAAAGTCACAATCTCCGAAACAATCCAATCCGCCTCTTCTTGATCCCCGGGCATGGAAATCAGCCGCACCAATTCTCCACCAGGAATCGTCGGACGCAGTTGCTTTTCACGACGCCCCACGTTGTGGCGAATCAGGCTATTGGCAACTTCCAGGATCGCCTGACTACTGCGGTAGTTTTCCTCAAGTAGGATGATTTTGGGATCTGGAAAAAACTTTTCGAATTGGAGAATATTTGCAACCTCGGCCCCCCGCCACCCATAAATCGACTGATCATCATCCCCGACCACGCAGATGTGATAAGGTGCCGCTACCATCTGCTGGAGGAGGCGCATTTGGAGAGCATTCGTATCCTGAAACTCGTCCACCGTGACGTATTTGAAACGATCCTGCCAATACTCCCGCACGTCCTGCTGCTCTCGAAGCACCCTTTCGCCCAGCAGCAGCAAGTCGTCGAAATCCACGGCATTCTGGGCGCGCAGCTCATTCTGATAAGCCACGGCAATCTCGGCAATGAGGCTATCCTGGATCGAATCGAGCGGTTTCTCAGCATTCTTAGCTTTGGAAATTTCGCCCAGGACCTCGCCTGGCTTCAGATTCACCTTGGCCCCGCCCTTGCGAACAATCAGCTGCCGGATCATCCCGATCTGGTCTCCGCCCGCAATCACCGCAAACTTCTTCCGATAGCCCAGCGACGAGATATCCCGCTTGAGAATTCTCAAACAAAGCGAGTGAAAGGTGCAAACCGTTAAGGCCTTGCCCTTCTTCTTACCCACCATTCCCATCACTCGCTCCGCCATCTCGGATGCAGACTTATTGGTAAAGGTCACCGCCAAAATATTCTCCGCCGCGACTCCATTCTCCAAAAGAGCCGACATCCGACAAGTCACCGTCCGGGTTTTTCCCGTTCCTGCTCCAGCCAGAATCAACACCGGTCCATGCAGGTTCATCACCGCTTCCCGCTGGGCCTTGTTCAATGATTCAATGGAAAAACCCTCCGCCATAAACTTCAGGGCGAAGCAAACTCCTCCCAACCGTAAAACGCAAGCGCGCGATGCCAAGATCCCCGCACTTAATATTTGCCATACCGTAGCCCCATCGTTAACACTGCCTCAAGACGCCAAATTCCACTTGGCCTCCTCTCACAAGAAATCAAACCAAACCTAATAATATGAGCCAAATCATTCCTACCATCACTTCCGGTATCGCAGGCCCTCTTGGTGTCCTTCACCTTCCTCGTCTCTGGCAAAAAGCTTCTCTCGACGCAGTCGGCAAACTTCACCTCGACTACCCAGCAGCCGGCGCTGGCTTCGACCAGATGACCCTCGACGCCCTCGGCATCAACCGCGAAGCGTTCCTCGACTACATCAAGGCCAACAAGCCTTCCTACACCCAGTGTGAGCAGTGGATCCTTGACCAAAAAGGGGGATCTCTCGACGCCGCCGCCGTGAACGCCCACAACGCTGCTGTTGTTGGCTATAATCACGATGACGCAACCCGCGGCGCCATCCTTGCTGCTGTCGGCATCGCTGACACCGGAGCCATCCTCGATGCCGTGAACCTCAACAACCTTGAGGACTGGCAGGATTTCTACGCCCAAGAGATTGCCTAAATCTTAGCGGATTTCTCTTTCTAAAGACTCCGGGGGCTCGCGCCTTCGGAGTTTTTTCTGCCGCCCCATCACCTTACGAACCCGCAATAGTTGCTGCTGTAACGCCGATAATTTCTCCTCATCTCTCTCCCCGCCAAAAACTACGGCCTCATACTGCTCAGCGAGTCCCTGCTCTCCAGCCGGTAGATGGTTTCGCAACCATGACGACATCGGCATCGCCGCGGGACGAAGGCCCACCCGCTTGGACAGCCATCGCTCGAATGACTGAAAACTGTTTCGGGTTCGGACCCGTTCATCCCACGAATCCTTCGCGAAATCCTCACCCCTCCTGCCGGTCACAATCAATTTCACCATCAGGTAAATCACCAACCCACCTCCGGAGAGTCCGAGCACCCAGTTTATTGCCGTCGAAACAACGGGCCCGGCAAACCACAGGATCGCCCCCGTTCGAAACTTCTGAAACCAATCGGCAATCCCCTGAAACCAGCGATCCGGCCGCTCGTCCAGCCATCCGGGCGGCGTCAGATCGACCTCGATCCATCGGCCCCCACGACACCGCCATTCCAACTTCCGGTCACCTCGTTCCTGCCGCCACGTCCCGCCCACATAAATCTGACACCACGCATGGGCATGCTTGCCCCGCAGGATCCACTCGTTCTCATCAGCCCCCTTTTCCCTGATCACAAAACCCACGCAGTATCGAGCCGGCACCCCGATCCTCCGCATCAGCATCGTCGTCGCACTCGCAAAATACTCACAATGCCCCACCTGCTGTTCATTTAAAAAATCACTGATGGGCTTCGCCGACCGCGAATAATCCGAGAAGGTGCTGTATTTAAATTCCGTCGCAAACTCCCTGCGCAAGCGATGCACCAACTCCTTGGACTCTTCCTCGCTGATCACCGGCGGTGCCTTGACCCAGGGGGGCTCTCCCAGGGAAAGCCCATCCCAACCCATTTCCTCCAAAAAACCATCAATCCCTACCTCCTCATGAGGTGGCACCTCCAAGTCCCGATCCGAAGGATCATGATCACCCAAGGCCACTCCCGCATCAGCTGATAATCGAATCGAAGCCGCGCCATGTTCCGCTTGGTTCACCTGCGTCGTCCCCATCGAATTCGATGCGACGTTTCCGGCCTCAATCTCACCCACCCGCTTCGTTCCCAAAGGCATCGGAATGATACTCTGGCTCCTAAGCAACCCAACCAATCGCCCGGAAATCGTGAAGTCAGTGCGGTCGACATCAGCTTCGTCAAAGGCATAAGCTTGCTCACCCGCCGGCAAAAGCTTCTCAAAATCACCACCGGCCTCCCTCTCCGGCGCGATCTCTTCGAGGTAGTCTCGCGCTCGCAACTTTGCTCGCCAATCACTTCCCAACGCCCAGTTGTAAGCGGCAAGCCTCAAACGCTCGGGTCTCTCTCCCGCTTCCACATAATACCGCCATCGAATGGACTTATTCTGCTGCAAATCCGTGACTTGCCCAATATTGGTCCGGGTCTCCATCGAAAGATCAGGATTGTCTGCGATCCGCCCCGATGAGGTCACCCTCATCACGTAATCGTAAACCGAGATCACCCCATAAGCCATGCCCACCGCCAGCACCGCTGCGACGAGATAAGCGAAAGCCCACGCGATAGGGCGACGCCCTTCCTGCGACATCCGATAGAGAGCCACTCCGAGAAGGATCACCACGCCCACTGAGTAGAGGGTCAGGTCATTCACCCCGATTCCAGCGCAAATCAACACAAGAACCAAAAAGGGATACCCCAACTGAAAGGGCCGAGTCTGAACCGATCGGCCCATCTTACGATCCATGGCCAGCTTGCGCCGCGCGATAAACGAAAAGGTCGTCATCGGCATTCCCCGATCCAAGGCATATTGCTGGGCCAACCCGCTCGGCATCAGGATAAAGGGCAACCACCCCAGAACGACTAGAAAGTCCGTGGGATCCCGGTCCTCAATCTGAAAAACCCCCACCGCCGAAACGAGCAGAAATAAGAGGCTCAGCTGCCACGCCCGCGCGAAGCCCTTCTCGCCAAACGACCACCGGAGCGTCGTCCAATGCCGCGCTTCAAAAACAATCGCCGCAATCAATCCCGCCAACGCCTGCTCCTGCATCGCTCCCCAAAACAAGAACACCACTCCCATCAAAAGACGGGGCGGAGCCTGAAACATGACCTCTTCTTCCTTCATCCGTTCTTCAATAAATCGTCTTGAACCGAGTCCCATCGCAACCACTTCACGCCCCCCAAGGTTTCGTCATCCGGCATTTCGCCCACCCCAATGACATACACTTCAAGCGAGAGACCCGATCGTCGAAGCGCCGAGAGAAACCCCCTTCTTTCCTCACTCCACCCAGTCAGCACCACCACGCAAGCCGTCATCTCCACCGCATACCTTAGGATGAGCTTTCCGAGAGATTCATAGCCCTTTTCATCACTTCCCTCGACCCGGGCTAGCACCTCCATCAAGCGGTCAGCCCTCGCCATGCCTCGCCCCGCCGTAAACACTTCCGGCTCTTCACGCACAAACATCAGGTCCAGCAAGCACTGCTCGCGATCCATCGTCGAAACGAAGGATGCCGCCACCGAGACCGCCTCTTCAAAGAGCTCCGGACCGCTTTCATCCAGACTGGTATCAAGAACGAGGCCGTAACGTGGAAAGCGAATCTCTTCGAATTCTTTCACGATCGGCTGTCCCGTCCGCGCCCACGCCTTCCAATGAATCTTGCGCAAGGAATCACCCGGACGATATTCCCGCAGCCCCATAAACTCGCCCCCTTCACCCCTCACCGTCGATGCCGTTTCCCCACCGACCTTCAGCTCGGACGGTCCACTTAAATCCAAGGGAGGGAGCTTGTAGCGTCTCGGAATCACCAGAATTTCACTCGCCTCATTGGCAACTACCCTCAACCGCTGAAAAAGTCCAAAAGGATCCGGAAGCTCCACTCTGAGATTCACCAACCTCAGCAAACCCCGCCGCCGTGGCATCAATCCCAGAGTGACTTCCTTCGATTCTCCCGGCTTCAACGAGAGGAACTTCGAAGAACCTGTCGTCACCCATTTTCCTCCCCGCTCGTTGAGCCACTTCCATCGATAAAACGCGAAAAGCCGGTCAAAAATATTTCGAGTCTCTTCCCCCGGTTCCTTGAGATTCAAAAACTCCCATTCGCTCGGTCGCGAATCGTCACTGTAATCTGTCAGGGAAATTCCATGGAGCGATCTCTTTCCCCAATTGGTCACCCTCACCTGATAGCGCAATTCATCACCCACCGATCCCGTCTTCGGAAGATTCCTGACACCCAAAACACTCGCTCTCCGAAAGAAGGCCCACACCGCCGCCACAACCAGTAAGCCCAACACCAACGCACTCAAAGCCACCACCTGGCTTTGCCGTAAATTGGCTCCCATCATCATGCTCACCCCCAGCGCTCCCATCAACAACCAGGCGACAGGCTTGACCCTCCGCCGCACAAAAAACCTGACCGAACTTCCGTGACGGTAGTTTCGGTAGAGCCAACGTTGCAGCAATCGGACTTGGGAGCGGGCCTCCATTCAGAAAAGAAGAAACCACACTGCGACAGTTGTGGCAATCTCCGACCAAACATGCTTCCCTTTCCACATGAAACGTTTTGCCATTCTCGCCCTCTCGCTCGTCATTGGCGGCTGTAAGTCAGACAACTCAGGAGAATCAAGTCCCGACTCCAAACCACGCATCTCTGCCGACGAACACGTCAAACTCATCCAGCAAAAGCTCGAACTGGAAAAAAAACTCGAACTCCTTGTCGCCGATCACAACAGCGACGGCGTCGCTGAGATCGAGGCGACCAAGGACCGCCTCAACGAAGCCTACATGAATCTTCGCAAGGTCCAGAGTGAACACCCACTCCTCAAGCCTCTCACCATCGAGCTCAGTGACTGGAGCTTCCGCGCTAAAAAGGCCCGCAAGGAAGGAAATACCGAATCCGAGCAAGCTGCTGCTGCTGAAACCCTCAAGCTGAACCAAAAACTCGAAGACCTTTGCCAAGAACAAGCAGAGATTATCGAGGCTCGGAAGGAGATCGACCAGATCACCCAGGACCTCCACAAAACCCGCCGGGAAGTGGCTCGTGAAATCCCCAAAGCCCAAGACCTCGTTGAGGCCCTCGACATCATCGAAAAGAAGCTCATCGAAGTTACTCAATAAGCGCGCCGTTTTTCTTGCCGCCACCAACACTCCAGCTACCTTTCCGCCCGTGAAGCACCTTGCCCCTCTCCACCTCGTTCTGGCTCTCCTCTTCTCATTCCTCCTTCTCCCAGCCTCGGCCTCGGCCTCTAGCAAGGACGAACCGCGCTACCCTGCGGTAGAATACGGTCTCTCCAAAGACCAGAACGCCGTCTTCCCCCTCCCACTCTCGACCTACGAGGACACGGAAGAAAAAAGCTGGGGAATATGGGAACGCCTCAAATCCCGGGCAGGCGGACAGGGCGGTTTCAACATCGTCGCCACCATCATTTTCATCTGCGCCATCTTCCACACCTTCCTGAGCAGCTACTTCCTAGAAATGGCCCACCACCATGAGGAAAAACATCAAAAAATTATCGCCGAAACCAGCCGCAGCGCCGCAAAGAAACCCCAAGAAGACGCGAAAGATGATGTCTCATTTAAAGCCAATCTCTTCCACTTCCTCGGCGAAATCGAAGCCATTTTCGGCATCTGGGTCATCGCCCTCGCCATGGCCGTCCTTTGGTTCTTCGGAATCCAAGGGGAGGGACTCGGCGCCGGCTTCACGGAACTGAAAAGCTACCTCGGACACGACGTCAATTTCACCGAACCCCTCTTCGTCATCATCATCATGGGCATGGCCGCGACCCGACCCGTCGTCCGCTTCGCTGAATTCATCGTCGATAAAGTCGCCAAGGTCTTCGGCGGCACCCCCGCCAGTTGGTGGTTTTCGGCCCTCACGGTCACCCCTCTTCTCGGCTCCTTCATCACCGAACCCGCCGCCATGACCATCGCGGCCTTCCTCCTCGCAAAAAAATTCTACAATCTCAATCCTTCTCCGAAGTTCGCCTACGCCACCCTTGGCCTCCTCTTTGTCAACATTTCCGTCGGCGGCACCCTCACCCACTTCGCCGCCCCTCCCGTGCTCATGATCGCGGAAAAATGGAACTTCGGCATGAGCTACATGTTCCTCCACTTTGGTTGGAAAGCCGCCATCGGCATCCTCATTTCTAATACCATCTACTTCTATTACTTCCGCGGAGAGTTCGCCAAACTCAAGCCCACCGTCACCAGTAAAATGCGCATGCCCAGCCGCTGGGTCGACCGCGAGGACTCCATCCCCGCTTGGGTCACGCTCATCCACCTCCTCTTCCTCGCTTGGACCGTCTTGAATGCCCACACCCCGAGCATGTTCATCCTCGGATTCCTCTTCTTCCTCGGCTTCACCCAGTCCACCGGACACCACCAGAACGAGGTCAACATGAAGAGCCCCGTCCTCGTCGGCTTCTTCCTCGCCGGACTCGTCATTCATGGTGGTTGCCAGGGCTGGTGGATTTCCGTCCTCCTAACCTCCATCGACAACGAATGGATCCTCATGATCGGAGCCACCGTTCTCACCGCCTTCAACGACAACGCCGCCATCACCTACCTCGCCTCCCAAGCCCCGGGCCTGAGCATTGGGGTCAAATACGCCATCGTCGCAGGAGCCGTCACTGGCGGCGGACTCACCGTGATTGCTAACGCTCCCAATCCAGCGGGCCAATCCGTTCTCGGACGCTTCTTCAAGGGAGGCGTCGCCCCTCTGAGCCTCCTCAAAGCCGCACTCATCCCAACCATCATTGTCGGACTTTGCTTCATGCTCATTCCATCACCCGGTTCGCACCTTGATCCTCTCGACGCCAAGAAAGAAACCGCTGAAACCGCTGAACTCACTAAGTAAATGTTTACTGGCCTCGTAGAAGCAACCGGCTCGGTCATTTCCCTGATCGAAAAAGGAGCGCAAGCCCGTCTCAAGCTTGCCATCCCCTTCGCCTCTGAACTCACGCTGGGCGATTCGGTCGCGGTCAATGGTTGCTGCCTCACCGTCGCCGAACTGGGCGAGCACATCTCCTTCGATCTCCTCGCCCAAACACTCAAAGTCACCTCTCTCGGCCAACTTGCGGAGGGCAAAATCGTAAACCTCGAACGCGCCCTTGCCATCGGAGATCGTCTCGGCGGCCATTTCGTCCAAGGCCACGTCGATGCCACCGGCGAGATTCTCGACCTCTCACCACTCGGCCAGGATCATCGACTCGAAGTTCGCCTCCCGGAAGAGATCCAACGCCTCTGTATCGACAAAGGCTCCCTCTCCATCGATGGTATTTCCCTCACCATTGCCGAACTGAAGACAGAGAGCGCCGTCTTTTGGATCACTCCACATACCATCGAGGCCACACACCTCCGCTCAGCCAGCCTTGGCCAAGTCGTCAACCTCGAGGCCGACCTACTCGCCAAGTATGTCAAAAAGCTCCTCGATATGGCATAATCGAGGCCTTCTTCCTCAGCAAGAATCAAGAGGTTTTTCCTTTCAATCTCAGAGTTGTCAGACAATTTTTTTTCATCGCGCTTTGCGGGCAATTTCACTCATTTCAACGTCATGGAAAAACGACCTCTCGGACAGACCGGCATAGATCTTCCCATCCTCTCATTCGGAGCCTCATCCCTCGGAGCCGAATTCCGGACCATCGATATCAATGAAGCCTTCAAAGCGGTCCACACCGCTCTCGATCTCGGGATGAACTTCATCGACACCTCCCCCTTCTACGGTCGTGGCATGTCCGAAGTCATGCTCGGCCAGGCCCTCAAAGGAATCAACCGCGATTCCTACCTCCTCGGCACCAAACTGGGACGATACACCGATCGCCATTTCGACTTTTCCGCCGCCCGTGTCGACGAGTCCATCACCACCTCCCTTCATCGCCTCGGAACCGACCACCTCGACCTCATCCTCCTGCACGATGTCGAGTTCGTGAAACTCCCGCAAATTTGGGAAGAAACCATTCCCGCCGTCCTCAAAGCCAAGGCCGAGGGAAAAGTCCGCGCCGTCGGGTTCTCATGCTACCCCATGGCCTGCTTCCACACCGTCCTTGACCAGATCGAAGACGATATCGACTGCGTCCTTTCCTACAATCAATACACCCTGCAAAACACCGCCTTTGCGGACAATCTCGTCCCACGCCTCAAAGCCAAGGGCCTCGGAGCGATCAATGCCGGCCCCTTCTCCGCCCGCCTCCTCACCAACGCCGAACTCCCGGGCTGGCTCAAGGAACCCAAGGACGTAAAAGCCGCGGCCCGCGCCGCCGCAAAACTCTGTGAAGACAACGGCGTCGATATCGCCCAACTCGCCCTTCAATACTCCTGCGCCCACCCCGATATTGCCTCGACCGTCGCGGGCTCCGCCAATCCCAAAAACGTCGCAAAATGGACCCAATGGCTCGCCCAACCCATCGACCCATCCCTCCTCGCCGCCGTCCAAGAAATCTTCGCTCCCGTCAAAAACCTCGGCCACCTCGAAGGACTCCCCGAAAATAATTAGGAGTCGTGGCGCCCTCGCCACTTCTCAACCCAAGCCCCCCAACCCAAGTTTCGTCCATCCCACAAATTCCGTGGTTCCCCTCTCCCCAACCAAGCTCATTCTTCAATCGTTCATTTGTCCATTCCCATGTCTTACGCCATCGAATTCACCGACGTTCAAAAAATCACCGCCATCGACATTCCGGATGTCGAAGCCCCCGGACCCGGTGAAGCCCTCGTCCGCACCCATCGTATGGGAATCTGCGGCACCGACCTCTCTTGCTACCTTGGTAAATTCCCCTTCTTCGCCTACCCCCGCACTCCGGGACACGAACTCGGACTCGAAGTGATCGCGGTCGGCGATGGAGTCACCAACCTCAAACCCGGCGATAAGTGCTCTCTCGAGCCCTACCTCAACGACCCCGACTCCCGCACCTCGCTCAAAGGTTCCACCAACTGCTGCCCCGGCGTCCAAGTCATTGGCGTTCACGGCCCCGGGGGACTTCGCAAGGCCAACTGGACCGTCCCCGCCCGCAAACTCCACCCCGGCAACAACCTTTCCTACGACCAACTCGCCCTCGTCGAAACCCTCGCCATCGGCTACCACGCCGTCCAACGCGGCAATCCACAACCCGGCGAAACGGTCCTCGTGATCGGAGCCGGTCCCATCGGCCTCTCCTGCCTCGAATTCCTCAAACTCATGCCCGAGGTCACCGTCATCGTCATGGACATGGTTCAAAGCCGCCTCGATTTCTGCACCGAAAACCTCGGCATCAAAAATAGCCTCCCATTCGAGAGGGACGGCTCCCATCTCGCCAGACTCGAAGAAATAACCAACGGCAACCTTGCCGACGTCGTCATCGATGCCACGGGTTCGAACAAGTCCATGTCGACCTGTTTCGACTTCGGCGGCTACACCTCCCGCATCGTCTACGTCGGCATCACGACCGAGAACCTGACCTTCCCCCACGCCCCCGTTTTCCACCGCCGCGAACAAACCCTCCTTGCCTCCCGCAACGCCCTCCCCGAAGATTTTACCGAAATCATCAAGATCATCGAAGCCGGTGACGTCGATACCAACCTCTGGATCACCCACCGGCTCGACATCACCGAAGTCCCAGAAGGATTTGCCAAATTCACCGACCCCAAACTCGGCGCCATCAAAGCCGTCATCACCGTCAACGACTAAAAGAAACCGCAGCCGAAAGCTCCCGCTTTTGGCCCCTTCAACCAAGTAATTCCTATGAAAATCTGTCCTAAATTCACCTTCGGCGTCGGCGATCGTTTCGCCCGCGGTGCCCACGCCCAACTGCAAGCCTTCATCGCCGCCAAGGAACTCGGCGTCGACATCTGCCCCACCTGGAACAAGTCCAACCGCGAGCACGACATCATCGGCTCCGAACCTCAGACCACTCGCGACGCTGCCGACAAAGCCGTTGCCGACCTCGGCTGGACCGGCGAATACCTTCTCGACGCCGACCACATCAATCTCACCACCGTCGACCGTTTCGTGGACCCCTGCAACTTCTTCACCCTCGATGTCGCCGACGACATCGGCTCACCCGCCGACCCCGCCGACGTCCAGTCCTTTATCGCCAAGCACCCCGAACTCATGGGCTCCGTGACCATCGAAGGGATCGCCCTGCCTCTCGAAATCTCCCGCGAACTCGTCGAGCAAACCGCCAACCAATTCCTCAAAGCGACCCAAAAAGCCAAAGCAATCTACGACCACATCGTCGCCGCAAAAGGCGGCATCGACGACTTCGTCACCGAAGTCTCCATGGATGAAACCGACAACCCGCAGGTCCCTGCCGAGATGCTCATCATCCTCGCCGCCATCGCCGACCAAGGTGTCCCCATCCAGACCATCGCACCCAAGTTTACCGGCCGCTTTAACAAAGGCGTCGACTACGTCGGCGACGTTGCACAGTTCGAGCAAGAATTCAACGACGACCTCGCGGTTCTCGCCCACGCCGTCAAAGCCTACGGCCTCCCCGAGACCCTCAAGCTTTCCGTGCACTCCGGCTCCGATAAATTCTCGATCTACGGCCCGATCAGAAAAGCCCTCGCCCGCACCGGCGCCGGCCTTCACCTCAAGACCGCCGGCACCAACTGGCTCGAAGAAGTCATCGGCCTCGCCACCGCCGGTGGGGACGCCCTCGACCTCGCCAAGGAAATTTACGCCAAGGCTCTCGAGAAAAAAGAAGCCCTCTGCGAGCCCTACGCCACCGTCATCGACATCGACCACTCCCAGCTTCCCACCGCCGAGGAAGTGAACGGCTGGACCAGCGAGCAATACGTCAGCGCCTTAACGCACGATCAAAGCAACCCCGGCTTCAATGCCAACGTTCGCCAACTCCTCCACGTCGGCTTCAAGATCGCCGCCCAAATGGGTGATCGCTACCTCGACGCCCTCAAGGCCAACGAAGCGGTCATCTCCAAGTGCGTCACCGCCAACCTCCTCGACCGCCACATGAAGCCCCTCTTCGCCTAAGCAAATACGGAGCGTGGGTTTGCAACCCTACGTCCCCACAACCTCCTTCTCAAAAACGGCCCCGGACCCCCGAGGCCGTTTTCATGTCGCAAAAGGAGCCGTGGCGCCCTCGCCACTTCGCTTCGCAAGCCCCCCAACCAAAGGCCCCGCAGTCAAATGGCCATGGGCGCAGGAGGCGTGACAGCTTAGGACGTGAACCGAAAAGCTTTGAACCTGCGGTGCGAACAGCCCTGGTAGTTCTTGTCTTTCACGGCCTCTCCGCTTAAGGTAGGGGCCGTTGCTTTTACCCACGATCCCGTTATGCCTACCCAGATTGGACTCATCTCACTTGGCTGTGCCAAGAACCTCATCGATTCCGAAATCATGCTCGGACACCTTCAGGCGGAAGGGATGACCCTCGTGCCCGATCCCGAACTGGCCGACGTGCTCATCATTAACACCTGCTCGTTTATCGATGTCGCCAAGGACGAATCGGTTGGCACCATCATCGATGCCGTCAACGCCCGCCAGAAAGACCCCGCCCGTGAGAAGCAAAAAATCATCGTGGCCGGTTGCCTCTCCCAACGTTTTCAAAAAGACCTTCCCGGCCTCCTTCCCGAAGTCGATGCTTTCATCGGCCTCGACCAAATCACCGACGTCGCCGCCATCGTCCGCAAGACCCTCGAGCGCGACCACGGGACCGAAGGATCACTGGACACCGTCACCGCCAAGTCACGCTTCATCCCCGACTATACCACGCCCCGATTCCGGCTCACCCCGAATCACATGGCCTACATCAAAATCGCCGAAGGATGCAACCACACTTGCGCCTTCTGCATCATCCCCAAGATCCGTGGCCAGCACCGCTCCCGCACCCAGGACTCCATCGTCCGCGAAGCCAAGGGCCTCATCGCCCAGGGCGTGAAGGAAATCAATCTCATCTCCCAGGACACGACCTACTTCGGCATGGACAAGTGGCAGGGCCTCGGCAACCGCCCCAATCCCACCTCCGGGGTCGACTCCACCAAAGGCGAATCCCTCGCCTCTCTCCTCCGCGCCCTCAACGAACTCGAGGGCGACTTCTGGATCCGCCTCCTCTACACCCACCCCGCCCACTGGTCCGACGAGCTCATCAAAACCATCGCCGAGAGCCCCAAGGTTGCCCGCTATGTCGACATCCCGCTTCAGCATATTTCCGATCACATGCTCAAGAAGATGAACCGGAAAACCGATGGCCAATACATCCGCGACCTTCTCCAAAAAATGCGCGACGGCATCCCCGACCTCTCCATCCGCACAACCTTCATCACTGGCTTCCCCGGCGAAACCGAAGCCGACCACGCGGAACTCTTGGAATTTATCAAGACCTTCAAATTTGAACGCTGCGGCATCTTCCAATACTCCAAGGAAGAAGGAACCCGCGCCTACAAAATGGATGGCCACATCCACCACGCCACTCGTAAAAAGCGTCATCGCGAGCTCTCCTCCGCCATCGACGAAGTCGCCCAAGATGTCAACGAACGCCAACTCGGACATGCCAAACGCGTCCTCGTCGAAGAAGAAGGCATTGCCCGCTCGATGTGGGACGCACCGGATATCGATGGACGTATTTTCGTCCCCATCGATTCCGAAGTCGGCGAATTTCTCGATGTCACCATCAAGGACCACCGCGGCTACGATCTCGTCGCCAGCTAACATCAGTCACTTTCCACAAATCCCGTTCCATACAGTGGGACGGGATTTTCTTTGCCATCGCCCCGCCGATTTCATGAAATTCCTTCCTTATGAGATTCCTGATTTTACTTTTTCTAATCACCGTTGCGAGCGCGGCCGAAAAGCGACCCAACATTCTTTGGCTCACCGGTGAGGACCACGGCCCTCAATTCGGTTGCTACGGAGACACCTACGCGACCACGCCCAACGTCGACGCCTTCGCCAAACGTGCCCTTCGCTATACCAAGGCCTCCTCAAGCGCACCCATTTGCGCACCCGCCCGCACCTGCATCATCACCGGGATGTATTCCCCGGCCATCGGCGGACACCACATGCGCTCCGGCGTCGATCTCCCCAACTGGCTCGAACTCCTTCCTGAAACCCTACGGAAAGAAGGCTACTTCTGCACCAACGCCAGCAAGACCGACTACAACATCAACGGCGATCATCAAAAGTATTGGGACGAATGCAGTGGCAAGGCTCACTACAAGAACCGGGCCGACGGACAACCTTTCTTCGCGGTCATGAACCAGACCTGCTCGCACGAATCACAAATTCGCAACAAAAACGAGAACCCCCATCACGATCCCGCCAAAGCTCCCGTCCCTCCCTACCACCCCGACACTCCCGAAGTTCGTAAGGACTGGGCTCAATATTACGATCGTCTCACCAAGCTCGACGACTGGGTGGGCAAGCAGCTCGAAGATCTCGAAAAAGCCGGTCTCGCCGAAGACACCATCGTCTTCTTCTACGGTGACCACGGCTCCGGCATGCCCCGCCACAAACGCTACGTCGGTTGGTCTGGGCTCAACGTCCCTCTCCTCGTTTACATCCCCGACGCCTTCAAGCACCTCCGCCCCGAAGGCTACCAAACCGGTGGAAAGAGCGACCGTCTCGTCAGCTTCGTCGACCTCGCCCCCACCGTCCTCTCACTCTGCGGGCTTGCCAAAAAAGATTACTACCAAGGCCGCGCCTTCCTCGGAAAAAGCATCGAAAAGGCCCCCGAGTATTCCTTCGGCTTCGTCGGCCGTGCCGATGAACACCCCGATGAATCCCGCAGCGTTTTCGATGGACGCTACCTCTACCTTCACAACTTCGTCCCTTCCCTTCCCCAGCTCAAGGGTCTCACTTATCAAATGGAGACCCGCACCACCTCCCAGTGGAAGGAACTCTTCGACGCCGGAAAACTCAATGCGATCCAGGCCGAGCCTTGGACCGCACCCAAGGCCAAAAACCTCCTCTTCGATCTCAAAAACGATCCCTACGAAATCAAGAACATCCTCGCCGACAACCCCGACATTGCCAAACGCATGGCCGCCGCTCTCGGAGATTACTTCGTGCGCACCGGCGATCTTGGTCTCATCTCAGAAGGTCACCTCCAACACGCCGTCTCCACTGCAAAGATCACTCCTGCCGAATTCGCCAAGAGCCCCGAATATCGTGACGCGGCCAAAGAATTCCAAGCGGGAACCTTCACCCCGAGTCACCCCGGATCACTCAGCAAAGAAGAACTCCTCGAGAAAGAGAAGAATTTGAGCAGCCAGCCAGCCTTCTATCAAGCCCTCGTTCTCGATGGACTCATCGACCTTGAGCAAAAACCGGAATACGTCGACCAACTCCTCATCCTCGCCGATCCCAGAAAGAGCGATGCCTTTACCGCCCTCAGCGCATACCAGGCACTTCGTAAGGCGAAAAAAATGACGCCGGAACAATACGCGACCCTAAAGGACATCAACACCAAGCCCGATAAGAGCGCTCCGGATCGGGTCTCCAGCTACGCCCAGCGCTGTAAAGAGCTCCTCGTGCAGGAGTTTGAAACCAACCACTAATCGGCAAACAAGCCGTCGACATCAGGAAGGTCGGCGGCGCTCTCCGCTTTCTGAGCCTTGATGACCTTCCCGTCTTTCACGAGGAAGGCCCCGGGCATTTGCAAGCCATCGCCCTTCAGCATCCCGACGCCGCATCCGCGGAAGAAGGCAATCGCCCCGCGATACCAAACCTTGGGGCCAAAAAGCTCAAGAAAGCCCCCCTTGCCCAGTCCAAAGGCCCGATAAAGGTCGCACCTCGGATCGGCAATGCGATCCACGCCCTCGGTATTGAAAAATTCCACCTCTTCTCCTTCCTGGAGCATGTGAACCAGCACCAATCGTGATCCTTCGGATTTTGCTCGGTCATGCATCTGTTGAAGGTTTCTGAGAAGTTGCCGGGTAAAGGTGCACCCAAAATGACGAAGAAAAACGACCGCGAGAACCTGCTCCTTCGAGGCCTCTCCCAGGGTCTCACCACTTGAAAGACGAAATGACTTGATCGCCTCATCCGCGCTCATCGCCTCCCCAACCACCGGGCGGCCCACCATCGAGCAGGCTGCTGCCCAGAGAATCATCGCAAACGGAATCAACCAAATCAGATCATTGAAGATGATTATCCACCCCGCCTGCCAGGGCAAATCACCTTGGGATGCTGCAACGACAAAACCAATCGTCCCAAAGATCTTCCCCAAAAATCCAACCAGAACGATTGGCCAATGCTTTAAAGGAGCCAACGAAGCTGCGAGATATCCCACGCCATAAACTCCAACGATCATCCCAATACATTGCCAAAGAAAGGGATAGGTCGGCTGGGCCATCCCCGAGAGGCTAAACCAGGCACCCGGCCAGCCTAGAACCCATAGTCCAAAAAGGATATTATACACTCCCGCAAGCTTCAGCGCGGACTTCATCCAATCCGGCGCCTGACATCCGCGCGCCTGACACTTAATAGTCATGGGCGATGATAGCGTCCTTTTCATTCTGCACAACTTGCTTAATAAATCCGTAATACCTGTTTTTCAAAGCTTGCCGGACCGGCCATCCTCGCCTTCACTTTAGCCATGATCCAAGGCGTCACGATTGCAGGAACCGGGAGCTATCTCCCCGAGAAAATCCTCACGAACGAGGAATTGTCTACTCTGGTAGATACCTCCGACGAATGGATCGTCTCGCGCACCGGCATCAAGTCACGCCACATTGCGGCCGACGACGAATTTACTTCCCACCTCGCCTCCAAGGCCGCCATCAAGGCTCTCGAACAGGCTGGGATGGCAGCGTCCGAAGTCGAGCTCATCATCGTCGCGACGATCACCCCTGACACTCTCACCCCCGCCACGGCCTGTTACGTCCAGCAACAGATCGGAGCCCACTCTGCCGTCGCCTTTGATATTTCGGCGGCCTGTTCCGGATTCCTCTATGCCATGAAGCTCGCCAAGCGCCTCATCGAAGGCGAAGCTTTCAACAATGCCCTCATCATCGGAGCCGAAAAACTTTCCGCGTTCATCAACTGGGAAGACCGCACCACCTGCGTCCTCTTTGGCGATGGAGCCGGTGCCGCGGTTCTCCGGGCCTCGAAAGAAGGCGAAGGTCGCATCCTCGCGACCGATATGGGCACCGATGGAGCCCAGACCCACCTCCTCAATATCCCCGGCGGCGGCTCGGCTTGCCCCATCACCATCAACAACGCCGGTGACCGTCTCGCCACCCTCGCCATGCTCGGCAAGGAAGTCTTCAAACATGCCGTCACCCGCATGAAGAACTCCGCCAACACCGTCATCGAACGCGCCGGTCTCACTGCCGCAGACATCGCCCTCGTCATTCCCCATCAGGCCAACCTGCGCATCATCGATGCCATCGCCTCACGACTCGATGTCCCCAGCGACCGCGTCTTCGTCAACCTCCACAAATACGGCAACACCTCCGCCGCCGCGATCGCGATCGCCCTCGATGAAGCCAACCGCGAAGGCAAAATCAAAAGAGGCGACAAGATCGTCATGGTCGCCTTCGGCGCCGGCCTCACCTGGGCCGCCGCCGCCATTGAGTGGTAAACGATCGCTCAGGCTTCCAGCCTGCACCCCTCAACTCAGACCTCAATCCCAGCTCTCATGAATGGGGATAATCAGACATTTCCGCTCTTTCGAGGTTGCCCCCCTCCATCGAGCGCCTAGAAACGCCCTCGTGAGTTCCCAATACCGCTCCACCCCCACCGAGACCACCGGCATGCCCGGGGGAATCCCCTACATTATTTCCAACGAGGCCGCCGAGCGCTTTTCGTTTTACGGAATGAAGGCCGCCCTCGCCATCTTTCTCGCCAACTACCTTGGTGTTCTGGGAGGCGCCAATCTCACTGAGAGTCAGGCGACCTCCTACGTCTCTTACTTCAATGGAGCAGTCTATTTGACACCGCTGTTCGGGGCTCTCATTGCTGACACATTCTTCGGGAAATACCGCACCATCATCACGCTTTCCGTGGTCTATTGCCTCGGCCACCTCTGTCTCGCCTTCATGGGAGTGGGCGGAGTTGTGCAAATCTGGCTCCTCGCCGGGCTAGGGCTCATTGCGATTGGCGCGGGAGGAATCAAGCCCTGCGTCTCCGCCCACGTCGGCGATCAATTTGGAAAAGCCAACCAGCATCTCCTCCCCAAGATCTTCAACATCTTCTATTTTTCAATCAACGCTGGTGCCGTTATCTCCAATCTCATGATCCCCTGGATTCTGAAATGGTATGGCCCGCATTGGGCCTTCGGAATCCCGGGCGTGCTCATGGCACTCGCCACTGTCTGCTTCTGGATGGGTCGGCGTAAATTTATTCATATTCCCGCACAAGGAGCACCCTTCCTGAAAGAAGTGTTGAGCAAGGAAGGCCTCGCCATCATGGGAAAACTCGCGCTTCTCTTCTACGTCTTCGTTTCGATGTTCTGGTGCCTTTTCGACCAGACCGCGACGACGCTCGTCTTTCAGGCTGAGAAAATGGATCTCAATATTCTGGGAGTCGAACTTCTTCCATCCCAAATCCAGGCTTTCAATCCCTTCCTCATCCTCATCCTCATTCCGCTTTTCACCCTCGTCATCTACCCAAAGGCCGGAAAATTGCTCAAACTCACCCCGCTCAAAAAAATTGGAGCCGGATTCTTCCTCATGGTCATTTCTTTCGCCATCATCTCGTGGGCCCAGGAAGCGATTGACCGTGGCGAAACCCCCACCGTGGCGTGGCAACTCCTAGCCTACCTTATTTTCACTACGGCCGAGATTCTCATCTCCATTGTCTGTCTTGAGTTCGCCTACACCCAAGCCATGCCCAAGATGAAGTCCTTCATCATGTCGCTCTTCCTACTCTCGGTCTTTGTCGGAAACGCCATGACCGGGCTCATCAACGACTACATTCGTATCCCGGAAACCTCCGTTGAAAACGACCACCCAGAATTCGTCGCGCCAGCACAAATTGTCAGCAATTTCTATCAGCAGAATGACAAGCTCCCCGTTGACTTGGAGCTATCAGCCAAGGGCCCCCACGGCCATCCCGTCACCTACCAACTTCTCCACGCCAAAGCAGCCCGGCTTTCCTCGGCAGGCCCTGACGGAAAATTAAAGACCGCAGACGACATCAACACAAACATCGCGGTCAAGAAAAACGAACGCGATGAAGAAGGAACCTGGCTCTACGAGGCCAAGAAACGCAAAGGCTTGATCGGAGTCGATGATGACTCCAGCCCACTCAAAATGACCCACGTCATCGGGGGCGGAACCAAGCTCGAAGGAGCCTCTTACTTCTGGTTTTTCACAAAACTCATGGCCGCAGTCGCCATCCTCTTCATCCCCTTCGCCTTCTTCTACAAGGAACGGACCTACCTCCAAAGCTAGCGAGTATGACCGACTCCCATTGCCACCTCGGCTCACACAAATTTTCGCCTGATGAAATCCCCGAGATCATTGCCCGCGCGCATGAAAACGGAGTGCATCGCATGATCACCCTTGCGACCGACCCCGACGATCTCGCTCTCAACCTCGAAATCGCCCATCGCTTCGAGGAAGTTTCGGCCGGCCTCGGCATTCACCCCTGCAATGTCCACGAATGCCCGGACGACTTCGAAAGCATCCTCCGACCCCACCTCGCTGATCCCAAAGTGGCCGTTATCGGCGAGACCGGACTCGACTACTTCCACCCCGCTCCCGATGGCTGGACCGACGAAAACTACCACGCCCGGCAACGCGACTTCCTCCGCCGCCACTTTCAACTCGCGAAAGAAGCAGGGCTCAACATCGTCATCCACACCCGCGACAAATCCGGCACCAAAAGCTTCGATGACGCTCTCGAAATCTACGCGGAGTTCTCCGAATCCGTCCGCGCCGTCTTCCATTGCTTCCCGGGACCACCCGAGCTCGCCGAACGCGTATTCACGGCCGGAGGAATCATCTCCTTCACCGGCATCGCGACCTTCAAAAATGCCCAAGCAGTCGTCGACACCGTGAAAGCAGCCCCTCCCGGATCCTTCATGCTCGAAACTGACTCCCCCTACCTCTCGCCCGTTCCCCATCGCGGTAAACGCTGCGAACCCGGATTTACGAGATTCACCGCCGAAGCCATCGCCAGTCAGCGCGAAGTCTCCCTTGAGTTCCTCGTTCAAGAAACCGAAGACGTCGTCGGAAATTTCTTCCGAGTCTAACTCTCGCCGCGCGCCCGAGGCTCACCGCTTTCACGGGTCGAGCCAGGAGAAGTGACAAAGGGACCGCCTTCAAGCGGCGCCACGCCACTGAAAGCGACCTCCGGCATTTCACTCTCCTTACCGGCGAGCGGAAAATCCTTACGAAGCGGGAAGTAAGGATACCCTTCCCACATGAGAATCCGCTCCATTTGAGGATGACCGGAAAATTTGATGCCCATCATGTCGTAAACTTCGCGCTCATGCCAGTTGGCGGCCTTCCAAATATTCACGGACGTCGGAACATCGATATCCTCGGCAACCTTGCACTTCACGCGCACGTGCTTGGAGTCGTCCAAAGTCGCCAACTCGTAAACCATCTCAAACCGAGGCTCCTCGCCAAGGTGGTCGAGGCTGGAGACATCGAGAAGCATGTCGTAACCCGTATCCTTCAGCTTCTTCAGCAATCCGTTCAAGGACGTCAGTCCAATCTGAACCGTCGTCTCTCCACGAAATTCGGAAATCTCCTTAAGCCCGAGGGCTTTCATTTCAGCAGCAACACTCATCGTTTCAAAAATTTAGGGGTGGGTGGGCTCTTGCTTTTGAGCGAGGAATGAGCTTTCGCCCTCGATCTTCTCCTGCAACTTCATGAGCCCCTCAATGAGGGCCTCGGGACGTGGCGGACAACCGGAAATGTAAACATCGACCGGAATCAGCTGATCAATCCCCTGAAGCACGGCGTAACTGCGATACATGCCACCGCTGGATGCGCAGGCGCCCATGGCGATACACCATTTCGGCTCGGGCATTTGGTCCCAAATCCGCTTGACCGCCAGAGCCATCTTGTAAGTCACGGTGCCAGCCACAATCATGACATCGGCCTGACGTGGCGAGAATCGCATCACCTCCGAACCGAAGCGCGAGATGTCAAAACGAGACGACGCCGTCGCCATCAACTCGATCGCACAACACGCCAGTCCCATCGGCATGGGCCAAAGCGAGTTCTTTCGCATCCAGTTAATCGCGGCGTCCAGACGCGTAATAATGATATTGCCCTCGATCTTGGAATCGTAGGCGGCATGGGAGACAGTGAGGTTTTCTTCCGTCATGGCGACGGGCGAAGAATAACCGCGTCCTGACGGGGCTCAACCACTTTGTGAAACTTTTCACAAAGTCCCAAAACTGCCCAGAAGCCCCTCAAAATCAGGCATGATCCAAAATAATGGACTCCACGGCATGGTTTTCATGCATGATATCGGAGACAATCACCAAGGGCGTGCCCGGCTGAACGTCGCGCTGGTTCCGCAAAATCGAGACCGCCGCCGAGATCGTATCGCGGGGCCGTTGATCAAAAGTCACCTCGAAAGATCGCACCCCGCGCGAAAGTGTAAGCGCCCGGCAAACCGTAGGATCGGGCGTAAACGCAAAGATCGGAGAGCGCGGACGCAACAAAGCAGCCTGGTTCGCGGTCATTCCTGAACGGGTAAAGACCACCAACAAAGCCCCCGTGATGGAATCAGCCAGTCCAATCGCCGCCGCGATCGTCTTCTGTTTCTCGCTCTTGAGCGAAGCCAGTTTGCCGTATCCCAAAGATCCGGAGCGCTCAATTCGACGCGAAACCCGATCCATCAGCTCCACGCATCGAACCGGGTATTTCCCCACCGTCGTTTCGCCCGAAAGCATAATCGCGTCCGTTTCCTCATAAACCGCATTGGCAACATCCGTCACTTCCGCCCGCGTCGGAGTCGGATTCTGAATCATCGATTCCAACATATGAGTCGCCACAATCACCCGGCGTCCGATCTCGTGGCATCGCTTCACGATCCGACGTTGAATAATGGGTAATTCCTCGATATGCACCTCAATTCCCAGATCGCCGCGCGCCACCATAATGACATCAGACTCACTAATAATGTCATCAAGATGCTTCATCGCTTCCTGGTCTTCGAGTTTCGAAACAATCTGCGCAAAGCCTCCCTCGGCCTTCAATGCCGCTCGGAGCTCGCGCACATGACTGGCGTCCCGCACGAAGGATCCCGCAACAAAGTCCGCCCGACATTCTGCCGCAACTCTCAAATCATCGTGATCCTTCTCAGTGAGCGCGGGCAGATTCAAACGAACGCCCGGCAAGTTAATATGACGCCGCGATCCCATCTTACCCGGCGTGATCACTTCGCAGATGACGCGATCTTCAGCCAAGCGGTGAATCTTCATCAAAAGCTCGCCGTTATCAACGGTCAGATCATCCCCCTCCGAAACATCGCCCATCAACCCTGGATAATTGACCGTCGTTGATTTCTCGATGCTGGCCTCGGTTCCCTCCCGACGAAATTCAACGTGATCGCCTTTTTCCAATTCAATCTTCCCCTCAACATCGCCCGTCCGTATCGATGGTCCCTGCAGGTCAAACAGAATGCCCACCGTTTTTCCGACCTCCGCTGAAATTTTGCGTATCCTCGGAACAATCTCCCGGCACCAATCATGCCGAGCATGACTCATATTCAGTCGGAAAACATCCGTCCCCGCATTCATCATCTCCCTCAGCATCTCGGCGGATTCCGTCGCTGGTCCCAGCGTGCAAATGATCCGTGTTTTTCTCATCGTTGACACCATGACAGAATGAACAGCAGAGGGTAGGCCGACAAGCTAAGTTCCTCCCGCCCGCGCCATTTCCGAAGCGATCGAGCTCCTCGAGCCTGCGATGACATTTCACGCCTCGCCCCCCTTTCAAGCTCCTTGGACAACTCATCACAGAAAACAACATGGAATAATCATCGCGCCTCCCGTATCGTTGTCTGACATGCGTGCTTCCGCTCTTTTTCTGGCTCTCTCCCTTCCCGCTTTCTGCGAGATCGACTTCGCCACCCACATCCAGCCCATCCTCTCGGACAACTGTTACGCCTGCCATGGGCCGGATGAAGCAGCGGTCGAAGCGGGCCTCCGTCTCGATCAACGGGAACTCGCCCTTAAAGGGGGCGACTCTGGCGATGCTCTCATTCCCGGCGATGCTGCCAAGTCTCTCATCATTCAGCGGATCTCGCTGGCCCATGACGATGACGACCACATGCCTCCGGCCAAAAAGAAGGATCCCTTATCGCAGTCTCAAAAAGACCTTCTTACGCAATGGGTCAACGAAGGAGCCCAATGGGGAGACCATTGGGCCTATCTCGCACCGACCCGGCCCGAATCGCCCAAGGTCAAGAACTCCTCGTGGGTCAAGAACCCCATCGACAACTTCATCCTCGCCACTCTCGAACAAGAAGCCCTCTCACCTTCCGAACCCGCCGATCCCCGCACCCTCCTCCGCCGGAGATCACTCGATCTCACCGGACTCCCGCCCACTCTGGAACAACTCAAGAACCCTGATTCGGTCACCGCTGAAGCACTCATCAACAGCCCGCACTATGGCGAAAAATGGGGCCGCGAATGGCTCGACGTCGCCCGCTACGCCGATTCCGCCGGCTACGAGAAAGACCTCCCGCGCGAGATGCATTTCTACCGCGACTGGGTCATCAACGCTCTGAACAAAGACATGGGTTACGATGACTTCATCATCAAACAAATCGCCGGAGACCTCCTCCCGAATGCCACCCAGGATGACCAGATCGCCACCGGCTACCTTCGCAATTCCATGACCAATGAGGAAGGTGGCGCGAAGCCCGAGCAGTTCCGCGTCGAAGGCCTCTTCGATCGCATGGACGCCATCGGCAAAGGAGTTCTCGGCATCACCACCCAGTGCGCCCAATGCCACACCCACAAATACGACCCGCTCACCCATGACGAATATTTTGGGATGTTCGCCTACCTGAACTCGATTCGAGAATCCTCCCGCCCAGCTTACTCAGAAAAGGATCATGACGCGATCAAGTCGATCAATTCTCAAATCGCCACGATTGAAGAAGGGCTCAAATCCCAACACCCCGACTGGTTGGCCGAATTTCAAGAATGGCAAGACGACCTCCTCGCTCTGCCAACTACGGAATGGATCGTCCAAAATCTCGAACAATACGGAGATGATGGCCAAAAATACCAAAATCTCCCGGATCGCTCCCTCATCAACCAAGGCTACGCAGCGACCCAGATGAACGCCCCCTTCCAACATCAAGCCACCACTCTGAATGAGGTTCGCTCCGTCCGGATCGAACTCCTCAACGATCCCTATCTTGCCCTCAACGGACCCGGTCGCTCGATGGCGGGAACCGCCGCCCTTTCGCAATACATCCTCCGTGTGAACGGCAAGGATGCCCTCTTCAAAAGTGCTGCCGCCTCCGTCAATCCACCCGACGCCAAGCTCGACCCGATGCGCTACCCGCTCAATGCCCAGCGCGGAGCCGACGACCGCATCACCGGACATGCCGCATACGCCATCGACCAGAATGACAAAACGGCTTGGACCAATGACCTCGGCCCCGGTCGCTCCAACGATCCCCAGGTCCTCGTCATGGAACTCGAGACCCCACTTCAAAATGCCCCGCAGCTCGACCTCAAAACCTTCCTCTCTCAAAGACATGGCGGCTGGAATTCCGACGACAACCAAACCTTCAACATCGGCCGCTTCCGCCTCGCTTTCTCAAGCGCCCCCCCCAACGAACGGGACAGCCTGCCGCCACTTGTCCATCAAGCCCTCACCGCAAAGGAAAGAACCCCGACCCAAGAAACCAGACTCTTTAGCCATTGGCGTTCTCAAAATCCCGCCTTCACCTCGCACAACGAACAGATCGAACAACTCTGGAACACACACCCCGTCCCCGCTGTTGCCCTCACCGCCCAGGCTGTCGAAACGCCCAGAGTCACCCGTCTCTTTGATCGGGGCGAACAAACCCATCCTAAGCACGCAGTGCAACCCCACACCCCCGCCTTCCTCCATGCCCTTCCCGAAGGCGATCCAACCTCCCGACTAACCTTTGCCAAATGGCTCGTTGATCGCAAATCACCTACCACCGCCCGCACTGTCGTCAACCGGATCTGGCAATCCTACTTTGGCCTCGGCCTCGTCGAAACCTCAGAAGACCTGGGCCTCCAAAGCCCGCGCCCCTCGCACCCCGAACTCCTCGATTGGCTGGCGGTCGAACTCATGGACCACCATTGGAGCCTCAAGCATATCCACAAACTCATCGTCTCCAGCGCCACCTATCAGCAATCGTCCGTTCATCATTCCCTCCTTCGTGAAAAGGATCCCAAGAACCGCCTCCTCGCCCGCGGCCCCCGCCTCCGCGCAGGCGCTGAAACGATCCGCGACATTCACCTCAGCACCAGTGGACTCATCAACCTCGAACTCGGCGGACGCTGCGTCTTCCCACCCGCGCCCGACTTCCTTTTTGAAAAACCATCCTCCTATGGCCCCAAAATTTGGCACACCGAGATGGACTCCCAACGCTATCGCCGTGCCCTCTACACCTTCCGCTTCCGCAGTGTTCCCTATCCCATGCTCGTCGCCTTCGACACGCCCAATGGTGATGCCGCCTGCGTTCGTCGCACCAATTCCACGACTCCTCTCCAGGCGTTGGTGACCCTCAACGAATCCCTGTCCGTCGAACTCGCGATCGCCTTGGGAAGTCGTATTCTCGATTCCTCCATCGCCGAGGCCTTCGAGCACTGCACCTCCCGCCCTCCTCAAAAGGAAGAACTCGAAGTCCTCACCAAGCTCTTCGAACAACAAAAAGCGAACTACACCATCGCCGCCGCGCAAGAACTCATCACGACCTACAAACCTCTCCCTTTGGCGGCAGACAAATACGACCCCCTCCAACTGGCAGCCGCCACCGCCGTGGCCCAGACTCTTCTCAATCTCGACGAAACGATGACCAAAAACTGAACCGTCATGACTCTTCCCCAAAACATCATCCCCGACATCCAACGCGCCCACTCGCGCCGTTGGTTCATGAAAGAATGCGGGCTCGGACTCGGATCCATCGCACTCGCTTCGCTCGATGCCAAGGCCCAGAACAACCCGCTCGCGCCCAAAAATCCCCCTCATCCCGCCAAGGCCAAGAACGTCATCTTCCTCTTCATGGGAGGTGCCCCCAGCCACCTCGATCTCTTCGACAACAAGCCGGCCCTGGCTCGCCTCGATGGCACCAAGCCTCCCGCAGAGCTGCTCAAGAATTACCAATCGGCCTTCATCCAACCCGACAACAATCTCCTCGGACCCAAATTCAAATTCAAAAAATACGGACAGGCCGGCACGGAAATGGCCGAGATCCTTCCGCACCTCGGCTCGGTTGCGGACGACCTCGCGGTCATTCGCTCGATGCACACCGAGGCCTTCAACCACGCCCCGGCCCAAATTCTTCTCTCGACCGGATCACAACAATTTGGCCGCCCCTCACTCGGCTCCTGGGTCACCTACGGCCTCGGATGCGAAACCGATGACCTTCCGGCTTTCGTCGTCATTTCATCGGGATCCAAAGGCCCCTCCGGAGGCGCCGCCAACTTCAACTCAGGCTTCCTTCCCTCCATTCACGATGGCGTGCAATTCCGCTCGGTTGGAGATCCCGTCCTCTACCTTTCCAATCCCAAGGGCATCAACAAAAGCAATCGCAAAGCCGTCATCGATGCCATCAACGAGCTCAACCAGCGCCACTTCGCGTCGGTGGGAGATCCCGAAATCCAGACCCGCATCGCAGCCTACGAAATGTCAGGCCGCATGCAGGATGTCGCACCCGAAGTGACGGACATCTCGCTCGAACCGAAGCACATTCAAAAGCAATACGGAGCCGAGCCTGGCAAGCGATCCTTTGCCAACAACTGCCTCCTCGCCCGTCGCCTCGTCGAACGCGGCGTTCGCTTTGTCGAACTCTTCCACGAATCCTGGGACCAGCACGGTGGCCTCGTCGGCGATCTCAAGAAGAACTGCAAGGATGTCGACCAAGCTTGCGCGGCCCTCATCAAGGATCTCAAACAACGCGGCATGCTCGATGACACCCTCATCGTTTTCGGCGGTGAATTCGGCCGCACTCCCATGACCCAGGGCGGGACCGACGGTCGTGATCACCACCCCAACGCCTTCACGATGTGGATGGCGGGCGGTGGAATCAAAGGCGGCGTGAACCACGGAAAGACCGACGAACTCGGCTTCAATGCCGTTGAAGACAAGGTCCACGTTCACGATCTGAACGCGACCATTCTTCATCAACTCGGCTTCGATCACACCAAACTCACAACCCGCTTCCAAGGGCGCGACTATCGCCTCACCGACGTGCACGGGCACGTCGTGAAGCAAATTTTGGCCTAATCAGGAACCTAGATCAGCTCCTCGAGAAGCGCATTCATCCCTGCCACAATCTTGGCAGGATCTTTGACCATTCCGGCCGCGAGGAGCGCGTTATCAGCGAGTTGGTTCGCCAGCTTGACTGCGAGCTCTTCCTTCTCGCCGCGAAGGGCATTGAGCTTGGCCACCAGTTCGTGGTTCGGATTGAATTCAAGACGAGCTTTCAGAGCGGGAGCATTCTGCCCCATCGCTTCCATCATCGCGCGCAGCTGACCACTCGGAGCATCCTGCGGAGTGAGGGCCACGACGGGATGGGTCACAAGGCGCTTCCCGATATCGACGCTTTCGACCTTGTCCCCGAGCGCGGTTCCCAGCCACTCGACGAGTGATTTGCCTTCCTCCTCCGAAAGCTTGCTCTCGTTATCGACAAGATCATCGAGCTCAATATCAGCCCGGTCGGCACTCACAAGCTTCTTCCCTTTATAAGTTCCAAGCGTCTCGAGAATGTAGTCATCGACTCCATCGAAGAAGAGCGCCACTTCAAGACCACGCTTTTGGAAGGCTTCAAGATAGGGTCCGCTCTCCATGGCGGCACGGTCAAGACCGACAAGGTAGTAGATACTCTCTTGATCGTCTTTGGCACGGGTCAAGTAATCATCGAACGATGTCTTCTCGCTGGCATCGAGCATACTCGAATCAAAGCGAATCAGGCCGGCAAGACTTTCATGGTGATCCATGGAAGTTGCAATGCCCTCCTTCAAGAAGCGACCAAAACGCTCGAAGAATTCGTCGTATTTGGCAGGATCATCCTTCGCGACCTTCGCAAGCTCCTTGATGAAGCGCTTGGTGAGGAGACGATTCAACTTCTGAACCAACGCGCTGTCCTGCATCGATTCGCGCGAGATGTTCAGCGGAAGATCCTCGGAATCAACAACACCACGAAGGAAACGCAACCACTCGGGCAGAAGCCCCTGGGGCTCGGGATCGATGAGCACCTTGCGGCAGTAGAGCGAGACTCCTGCCTTCATTTGGCCCATTCCAAATTTCTCCTGGTTTTCGGAAGGGACAAAAAGAAGGGCGTTGATGTCGATCGGAGCATCCGTGCTAAAGTGCAGCCGGTGGCGGGGCTCGTCGTAGGCGTGAGCACTGTATTTGTAAAACTCGGTGTATTCTTCGTCGCTGATCTCACTCTTCGACTTCAGCCAGATTGCCTCGACCGTATTGACCTGCTCGCCATTCAACTTCAGCGGGAAGGAGACAAAGCGGGAATGCTTCTCAATAATCCTCTTCAAGGAATCCACTTTAGCAAAGTCCAGCGAGTCCTCTTTCAAATGCACCACGACCTTCGATCCACGCGGTTGATCAGCGGCATCATCAATGGTGTATCCGGTCTCACCATCGCTGGACCAAACCAGACTCTCGGCCGACTCGTCCCATGAATGGGTGTAAACCTCGACCTTCTCGGCCGCCATGAAGGCCGAGTAAAACCCCACCCCGAACTGGCCAATGACCGACGCGTTAGAATCGCCCTTTTCCTTGAGAGCTGCCAAGAATTCCTTGGAGCCGGAACGGGCGATCGTGCCGAGATTGTCGGCCAATTCTTCGCGGGTCATGCCGATTCCGTGATCGATAATTGTCAGCGTCTTGGCCTTTTCATCGGTCGTGATATTGATTTCAAGCGGCAGCTCACCTTGGAAGATCGAGTTCTCGGTCAGCTGCTTCAAACGCAGCTTTTCGAGGGCATCGGAGGCATTCGATATCAGTTCCCGGACAAAAATCTCCTTATCCGTATAAAGAGAATGAATGACAATATCGAGAAGCTGTCGGACTTCAGCCTGAAAGGATTGGGTTTCGCTCATGATTTTGTAGTAACAGAAAAGTTGGGCGCAAAATAGCGACGACGCTCCCACTGTCAACCCATGGCACAAAGCATCTCCTTCGCCGAGGATGAAGGGATCAAGAACGCAAAAACGCAAGCAGATCACTCATCGCTTGGCGATCGATGAGTGCTTCCAGACCTTCCGGCATGAGGGAACGGCCGGAGCTGGTGATCGTTTTGATATTTTGACGGAGGATCGTTTCCTCGACTCCTTCAGCGCGACGGAGAGTCAGGCTGGCCGGCGATTCGCTGGCGATCTGGCCAGTGATGGTGCGACCATCTTTGAGGGCAATGAAGTATTGCGTGAAATTGGCGAGAACCTCGCGATTCGGATCGAGGATTTGGATGAGGATCGATTCGGGCGAGTGCGACTTGATGGTCGTCAAGGTCGGGCCGACTTCGTTCCCGATTTCGCCGAGCTTATGACAGGCGAGGCAGCTTTGGGAGAACACCTCGCGACCTCGCTCGACGTCGCCTGCTAATGTTAACGAAGCCCGGTAGGACTCAACGATCTTTTCGCGGGGATTCGTATCCCTCAAGAAAAGAGCCTCGGCCTGTTTCCGCAATTCCTCCTGAGGATGCTTGAGAAGGCGCTCTTGATGCACCCTCGGAATTTTTCCAAGAGCAACCTTTTGATCGTTGACCGCCGCCAGCAACGGAGCTGTCCAGACATCCCGACTCAGCAGGACTTCAATCACTTCGGTCTGAGTCGAGGGAGAAAGCCCGGGCAACGACTTGATGAGAGCCTCGCCCGATTCGGGCTTTGCAAAGTTCGAAATCATTCGCAATGAGGCCAGCTGCACCGCAGGAGCTTCGGATGCCTTCAGCAATCGAGAGAGATCATCCGAGATCTCTCCCCATGGAACATTCCCTAACATTTCAACGGCCTCCACCTTCCCGGAAACTTGGGCATCCTGATCGCCCAGAATGAGCTTGGCCCGAGCTGCGAGATTTTCAGTCAGCGTCGCGGCGGCAGGATAATTGCCGAGGTTGGAGTGAGATTGCTTCAGGCCTTTTCCAAGGCTCGAAATGATTGTCGAAACTGAAAAATCCGGAGGGGCATTTGCCATGAGAGAGAGTAAGGACGCCACTTCCGGAGCTTCATTGCGAGCCCCGATGACACTTGCCAAAGGGCCAAACAAAGAACTCTTTTTGACCTGACTCTGGACGCTCTTGAAAACTGGCAAGGCCAGGCGGGGATGGGCGCTGAGGACTGCGGTGCGCATCCATGAATCCGAGCCATCCCGAATTGCGATCTTCGCCAAGGCCTCCGCGATTTCCTCCCCTTCGAGATCTCCGAGAGTCAACGCCGCCTGGAACCGGACGCGAGAATTGTCGTCATGAGCGAGCGCAATGACGGTCTCTCTGAGTTCAGAAAATTCCGGCCTGAAAAGACGGAGCCCGTGCTCACGGAGTTCGGGAGAGTGATCGGACAAGGCGGGAGCGAGATCACTTTCAATGAGTCCACCAAGGGCGGCGAGAGTGTGCCAAGCATGGAGCCGGGCAAGCGGAGAGTTGCTGTTTTCCAGAAGGTTCCGCAATTGCGGCCAGCATCTTTTGTCCGCCCTTTCGAAGAGCAATCGGCTCGCGGTATCGCGCCACCATCCGTTGGGATTCTCCAGAGTTTCCACGAGTTCAGAGCTTGTGGCCCTTCCCAGATTGGGAGGCGGCGGCGCTTGAAAACCCTTCGGGGCCAGCCGATACACCCGCCCGTGCTCGTGCCCGGAGCGAAAATCGACCATCGCCAAAATCTCAGGCGTCATCGAGTCAGGTGTCTCAATCGTCTCGCGATACATATCGACGATGTGCAAAGTCCCATCGGGTGCATTGACGAAGTTGGTCGGGCGAAACCAGTTATCGGTGGTGCGCAGAAACTCGCTTTCTTTCTCAACCCGTTCACTGGTGAAGGTGACACCCGCCGGTTTAAGCACCCGTCGATGAACGAGGTTCCCTTGCACCTCACCGACAAAGAGGTTCCCGTGAAACTCCTTCGGATAGACCGCTCCACGATAAATCGTCACTCCGGAACAACCGGTGAAGACATCATGCGCCACCGAGGGCGCAGGATAATCCCGTCCGTCGGCGAGTCGGGCCTTGGTCCGGGCGAGTCGCCAAGATTCAATTTCGCTCGCCCGATAAATCGTGTTGTCATTCCAAATATCCGTTCGAGTGGTGGGAACCGGTAGGTAGGGATTCCTCTCGAGAGATTTTGAGGGAAGCACGACATGGACGGCCGGCTTTGAGTTTTGGCTGAGAAAGCGATTCCCCCAATCATCCATCGCGTGTCCGAATTGCTCCGAACCGGAAAGGGCTTGAAACTCCCCAGTGCGGGGATGGAAACGGAAATCCCTTCCGCTAATCGAGACCTTCCCGGCCTTTGGATTTCTCAAGCTTTGAATCTCGCCGCCGCTGTTCGAACCCGCGCCATAGATCCAATGATCGAGTCCCCAGAACAGATTGTTGGCCGTGCCTTCGTCATTACGAAAACCGAATCCCGTGAAAACTTTCTCCCGAACATCGGCCATGCCGTCGCCATCAGTGTCCTTGAGATACCAGAGATCGGGCGCGGCCACGACATAGATCCCTCCGTCCCAACAACAAATCCCAGTGGGCCAGGCGAGCTCTTTGGCAAAGATTTGACTGGCCTCATAATAGCCGTCGCCATCGGCATCGCGCAGAAGGCGGATACGCCCGTCCGGACCATCGCTCTTACCTCCATGTGAAGGAAACTTCAAATATTCGGCAGCATACATCAGCCCGTTTTCATCATAGGTGACAACGATAGGTTCACGGATTTGAGGTTCACTTGCAACGAGCTGGACTTCAAATCCCGGTAATGTTTCGAAACTTGCCATCGCTTCCCCAGGAGACATCGGGGCGACCCGGGTATCGGACTTCGCGGGCGACTCACCCAAGAGCTTTTTCATCGCGGCAGTGAGAATTTTTTCCGACCCCGGACCCACCGCACTGGCGCTCGGACTGGTTTCGTAGCCCCCCTGGGTGTAAGCCAATTCGGTGCCAATATACCCAGGGCCATATTCACCGTAGGCCGCCATCGCGACTTTCAAATCGGGGCGCATGGCCTTGGCCGCGAGTTGGTATTCCACGAACAACTCGCCCGGCATATGGAGAATCCGGGAATCGCCAACCGTGAAACACGAGACATCGATTTCGTTCCCCGCCTTCCAATGACGCGCAAAAGCCATCTGATCGACACTCGCAAAATAGCCGCGCGCTTTCTCTTTTTTGACCGCGTTAAGAAGGACCTGATCATCCTTGAGGTGGTCCGCGAGAGGGAGTCGGATTTTTTCGACCTCGAAGCGAATCGCATCCGCTGTGAGCGGATGTTTTTCGGTCGCGTGCCAGGCTTCAGACATGCCCTCGGCGAGACGACGAGCCAACTTCATCCGGTTTTCCTTGTTCCCGTCGTTATATTTGCCCGCCCCAAGATTTCCACCGGCTCCATTGAAATGAACATGGAGGGCCTCCGGAACGCCCTGCCCGCGCATGAAACGAGCAATGCCCGGAAAATCAGGACTCGGAGTTCCCGTCAGATAATAGCTCTGCGGGTGACAAGCGTAGTAACTCAAGACGGCAACCGGAGATTTTTCGTCCCAGAATGAAAGCAAGGAAACGTCGGGGTCAATGACCCCTTCGGGTTCGGCACGGAGAGCTGGATCAGTCGTCGTGGTATAGCGCACCGCTCTGATCTTTCCATCGGGTCCGAGAAGTCGACGGTTGGAGGCAACCTTCTCGACCTCGGCCTCGCCCCACCCGTAATGGGTCACTTTCCGAGCCGCAGGAATCGCCGCTTTGATGGCATTGGCAGCCCGCGCAATGACCTCTCGGTGGAAAGCGCCGTCGGTTCGCTCATAGCCTTTCAGCCCCAGTTCCTTGACCAATTTTTCAGCCGTAAAATCGCACCCCGGCGCATCGTGTTGATGGAGGGCGTGTAAAGTCACCCGGCTCCGGGTGGTCCCTGCGGCGGCGGCAAGAGCATCTCGAAAGGCGTCGTATCCTTCATTGGCGACCCCGATCCAATCAATGGCACAAATGACAATGGGATCCCCCGCCCCGAGAAGGATAATCCCCCGACAGCGAAGAGAAAGCTCCGGATCTTTTCCAACCACGGTGTAAGCCATCGAGGATCCGATGGGCGGCGAGACATCAATATCAAAAGTCGCGACACGAAGTCCTTCGTCCGGATTCCTATGCTGGTCTGCGACGGCAGCGAAAAAAACGAGCACGAGCAAAGTAGAGATCAGGAGTGGGATTTTCATGAAGCGGACAGTTTCGGAAATTCTAGCTCCCTTGTCAAACTTCAGAGAAAACACACGCTCCAATTGGCGTTCTCATGATCCGCCATGGTGGCTTCACTCATCGTCGAACCGCTGACTCAATCGGCAATCTTACCGTCCTTGATGATCAAAGTTCGATCACCCTGCTTGGCCAGCGAGGTATCGTGCGTCACCACTACCAAAGTGGCCTTCTTCTCAGCCACGACGCCCAGAAGGATCTTCATGACTTCCTCACCGTTCGCCGAATCGAGGTTACCCGTCGGTTCGTCAGCAAAGATGATCGAGGGAGAATTCACCAGCGCCCGCGCAATCGCAACCCGCTGCTGTTCGCCCCCGGAAAGCTCCGCAGGCAGGTGCTCAATCCGATTCGCAAGCCCGACGCGATCAAGCGCAGCCAGAGCCGCTTCACGATCCGACTTCCCGCCAATCATCCCGGGCACGAGCACGTTCTCGATCGCCGTCAACTCAGGTAACAGGAAGTAATTTTGAAAAATATACCCGATTTTTTCATTCCGCATCCGGGCCTGGGCCGACGATGACAACCCGTAGAAATTGACCCCGTCGATGAAGACCTCGCCAATGTGAGGCTTCTCCAACCCCGCCAGGGTATACATCAAGGTCGTCTTCCCCGCGCCACTGGGGCCGCACAGAAATATTTTCTCCCCTACCGCAATTTCGAGATCGATTCCCTGGAGGACTTCGATCTCTTTCTTGGCGAGATAATAAGACCGGTAAACTTTTTTTGCTTGGATCATTTTCCGCCGATGCTTTCGATGGTTTGGAAGATGGCGGTAATCATGAGATAAGCCATTGATCCGATCAAGACGGCCATCACCAAAAGGACGGCCGGCATGATCAGCGCCATGATTCTTTGCAGGGAATTGTTCAGCTCCTTGTCAAAGCGCAAAGCCGCCTTACGAAGGGATTGGTCAATCTTACCGGTCTGTTCACCCACGGACACCATATCGATCAAGAGAGGTGAAAAAGCTCCCGAGCGACTCAACGAGGCCGAAAGAGATCGGCCATCGCCCACCCACTCCAGCATCTGGTTCAGGTGATCACGAAGATGGAGATTGGGCGTCGCGTCCCGGGTCAGTTCAAGAGCTCGTAGCAAGGGCAGGCCGTTTCCGACCAAATTTGCCATCGTTTCAAGAAACTGCACATAGAATCGATGCTCCACGACCTTTCCATAAAGTGGAATCCGCAGTTGAATGCGGTCCCACTTCGGCTTGTTCGCCTCATTCTCCTTCCAGGCTTTGAAAAGAATCAGCACGGCCACAATGAAGAGCACGATGACGAGCCACCACTGCGTGATAAAATTGGAAGCCTTCATCAGGAGTTGGGCTCCGAGAGGAACCTTCCCTCCAGGGCTACTCTCAATGAGCTCGGTCAGCTGCGGAATCAACTGCGTAATAAAGACGATCCCCACTCCGATCCCCGCAAAAATCAGGAAACAGGGATAGATCAGAGCGAGAATGATCCGGCTCTGCAAATCCTGAAGAGTCTTCAAGTAGTGGGCTTGACGATCAAGAATGGTGTCCAAAGCGCCACTGGCTTCACCCGCGGCGGCAAGGCTGCAATAGAGCTGCCCAAAACTGGGGCTCACCCGGCGAAGAGAAGACGAAAAGCTATTACCATCCCGAACGAGCTGGCGAATCTTCATCGAAACAGCCTTCAAATTCCCCAGCTCCTGACGCCCTTCCATGGCACGCAAAGCGGGCTCAAGTTGCAAGCCGGCTGCCAACATATCCGAAAGTTCCTCGGTAAAGAGAACGACATCGGCTCGCTTCAACTTAATGGGACCATCCGGAATTTTATCCTCGGCGGCTTTGGCTGCGGTCTTGGGCGCCGCTGCGCGCTTTTTCCCCTTCTCCACTTTCGCCGCCTTGGCATCAGCGGCAGCATTAAGATTGAGAGAAACAGGCTGAAGGCCCTTTTTGCCAAGTTGGCGAAGTGCCTCACCTCGATCACCGGCATCGAGTGAGCCAGTCACGACCGAGCCGCTGCCATTGAGAGCCTTGTATGCGAATGTTGCCACGTTAACAATTGATCGGTTTGAAAGTTAGTCCGCGGCCCCAAGATCAGATGCCGTCACCGAGACAACCTCTTCAATCGTCGTCATGCCCTTCATGACTTTGTGCCATCCGTATACACGCATCGGAATATATCCATCTTTAACCGCCTGGGCCATCAAAACCGGAGAAGGCGAATTCTTGGCCACAAGCTCCTCCATTTTCTGACCGATTAGAATGACTTCGTAAATCGCGAGTCGACCGGAGAAGCCGGTATTCCGGCACTTATCGCACCCCACCGGCTCATAAACCTGACCCTGAATATGGTCAGGAATTCCAAGCTGCAATCGCTGGGAGAGCGGAACCTCCAACGGGATTTTGCAATGTGGGCACAGCCGGCGAACAAGTCGCTGGGCCAGAAAGGCCCGCACCGAGGCCGCCACCAGGAAAGGCTCCACTCCCATATCAACAAGACGGCTGATCCCACCGATCGCGTTGTTGGTGTGAAGGGTCGAGAACACCAGGTGACCGGTCAAGGAAGCCCGGATCGCGATCTCCGCAGTCTCGAGATCGCGAATCTCTCCCAACATCACGATGTTCGGATCCGCACGAAGAATCGAGCGGAGTCCGCTCGCGAAAGTCAGGCCAATCTCACTCTTCACCGCGATCTGCATCACGCCTTCGAGCTTGTTCTCCACCGGATCCTCAATGGTGACAATCCGGGTATTCGGGGTATTCAATTCACTGAGGAAGGAATAAAGACTGGTTGATTTACCGGAACCCGTCGGGCCGGTGATCAAAATAATTCCGTTGGGCAGACTCAGAATACTCTGAATCCTCTTGAGCACGAAATCCTCCATGCCGAGGAGCTCAACGTTGAATTTCTCCTGATTCAAGAGACGCAAACTCACTGATTCGCCTTCCACCGTTGGAACGGTGGCAACACGAACGTCGATCGAAATCCCCTCAAACTGCAGGTTAATCCGGCCGTCCTGTGGCAGTCGACGCTCGGCAATATCAAGCTTCGACATGATTTTGAGTCGGGCAATCACCGAAGCCTGAAGGGCTTTAATATTGTCGGGAACGGCAACCTCCACAAGCCCACCGTCGATTCGATAACGAATCCGAAGACTGTCGACCAATGGCTCGACGTGAATATCAGTCGCCTTCTGAGCCAAGGATTCACGAATAATCTGATTCACGAACTTCACCACGCTGGCCTCCTCATCCTCGACTTCGTCGATGACACTGGCCTCGTCCTTCATGTCGAGGTTGTCGAGATCGAGATCACGACCTTCGAGCAACTTTTCAAAAGTATCGGCACCCACACCGTAGAGCTTTCGGAGGGATTCGTGCACGCGACGCCGGGACGCCATGTGCCAAATGATGGGCAGATCAATCGACTGGGCCGCCGCCTGACGAGCCAGGAGATTCAGAGGATCGTAGGTCACCATGTGCAAACGGGCCGTTTCCCCTTCTCCCTCAATCTCGATCGGAAGGACCCGGTGCTTCAAGGCAATTTGGGGGCCGCAGGCATTTCGCAACGGAATCGCACTCTCAAAAGGAGGGATTTCCGCCAGCCAGTCCATATGAAGATTGGCAGACAGTTGCTGCATATACGGCTCCTCATCGATCAATCCGGAATCCAGAATATCGTCGACGGGAGAGTGCTGGCGCAAGGCGGCTTCATCAACGGCTTCCTGCAAAGCAGCAAGGTCGGTGCATCCGGTGTCGCGGGCGGGCTTAAGAAGAAGCTCGATCATTGTTAAAGTGAGTATTGATAAAACGCCCGGGGATAAAAGTTCTGTCTGCGGGAAAGTGAGGTATTTTCGGTCAAAGGAGCCTAAAGGCAACTTTGAGACACCATTTCATGAAAACTTCTTGCCAAAAATCGAGTCTCTGCCAAAAAACGCGCGTCGCAAGATAAGTGTCGGGGCGTAGCGCAGCTTGGTAGCGCGCTACACTGGGGGTGTAGAGGTCGCAGGTTCGAATCCTGTCGCCCCGACCATACTTTTTCTTCACCTAAAAGGGATTGAGCCGCTCAAGAAGACGGGCCACCAAGAAGTCACCGATGGTCGGACCCCAATTTTTGAGTTCCTCGCAGAGTCTGAGGATGAGCGCCGGACGATGGTGATCACTTTCGTCACACCCTCTTCCGCAAGTTCGGGCCAACGGTAGTCCAGCGAATCGACGGCCTGCCCGATCAGGCGATGCAGCCCGCGCTCCGGTTCCCAGCGCGGACGCTTCCTTGGCAATGGCAAAAAATACGCCCGGCGACAACTCGACACCCTTGGTAACCCTTGCCAATCGCACCGAGTCGGCTTTAGGCTGTTCCAGAATCCCAAACGCTTTATCTCGTATGTCCCATCGGCTATTTCTCTACCTTCTCATCTCACTCGCGGCGTGCCGCGTCGCCCTCGCCGGATCGCCTGACGCAATCGTCGTTTTCAACGAGATCCGATACAATCCGGCGGGTGCGACGGAAGACGGCGAGTGGGTCGAACTCTTCAATCAGATGGGGATCAAGACCGACCTCTCCGGCTGGCGAATCAAGGGCATCGACTACACCTTCCCGCAGGGGACGGTCGTCGATCCCGGCGACTACGTCGTGGTTGCGAAGAATCCAGGAGCCGGACAACTCGGGCCGTTCACCGGCAGCCTCGACAACGCGGGCCAACGGCTCGAGTTGATCAACCAGGGAGATCGACTGATGGACGAACTCGATTACAACGACTCGGGTCGCTGGCCGGTCGAGGCCGATGGGTCCGGCGCGACGCTCGCCAAGCGCAATCCGTATTTCGCAAACAAGCCGAACGAGAACTGGACATTCTCCGAGCAGGTCGGCGGCACACCCGGCTCGTTGAATTTTCCCGATGAAAACGCGCCCCCAGCGACCACGACCATACCAATTTTCGACCTCGATACGACTTGGCGCTACAATGAGGCCGGCGATGATCTGGGGGTGGGTTGGGCCGCGACCGCCCACGCGATCGGCGGAAATTGGGAATCGGGCCAGGCTGTCCTAGCCAGTGAGAGCAGCCTCGCGCAGACGATCAACACGACCCTCGCCTTCCCCGGTTTTAATTCCCCCTACCGCGTCACCTACTATTTCGAAAAGGAATTTGAACTGAGCCCGGCCCAGGCGAAGGCGTTGCAGTCCCTGCCCATCCGGCACCTGATCGATGACGGTGCCGTTTTCTACCTGAACGGAACCGAGGTCTTGCGCACCAATCTTCCCGGAGGAGTCATCACCGCGGCGACACGGGCCACCGACAATATCGAGGCCGTGCTATCGAGTCCGATCCCGCTGCCACCGGGTGCGGCCCTCGCGGGGACGAACCGGCTTTCGGTCGAAGTCCACCAGACCATCGGCAACAGTAGCGATATTGTCTTTGGCGCGGAGCTCGCTATGGTGATCGAAGACGCCACTCCCGGCTCTGTGCCCCAGGTCGCGATCAACGAGATCCCACCCGCGACGGCAACAGACTTTTGGATCGAGCTAGTCAACACCGGCGTCGTAGAAGTCGAAATCGGCGGCATGGTTCTCTCGATCGGCGGGGATCCAGCGCGCGAGTATATGCTCCCTGCGCAATCGCTCGCGGCCGGTGGTCTGCTATTGCTCGACGGTGCCACACTTGGATTCCGCCCGGCAGATACTGAGAATGTTTTCCTCTATGATGCCACCAAGAGCATCGTGCTCGATGGGCAACAACAGACGGGGCGCCTGCGCGGTCGTGCGGCGGAGAAAGACGGGGCCTGGCTCTATCCTGATAGCGCCACCCCGGGCAACTCGAATATTTTTGCCTTCCGTGATGAGATTGTCATCAGTGAGATCGCCTACAATCCACCTGCCCTCTCGGCAATCCCGGATACACCTGCGACCTTCGACAAGGTCGAGCTGTTCGGGTTCAACACCGATTGGCGCTACAACGATGGCGATGACGATCTGGCATTGAATTGGGCAAGCACAGCCCACGCGGTCGGCGGCAATTGGAAATCCGCGGGAGCCCCAATCGGGCGCGAATCTGGAGCGCTCGCCGAACCACTGATCACCGACCTGATTGCGACTTACGCCTCGTCAACTATTACCTACTATTTCGAGAGGGAGTTTGATCTGACTGCCCAGCAGCTTGCGAGTGCCGACTCGATGGAGATCACGCACCAGATCGACGACGGCGCCATCTTTTATGTCAACGGTGTCGAAGTCGGCACCTTCAATCTATCAAGTGGAGCCGGCCCGGAGACCCCGGCCAACCCAAGCGTCGGCAACGCCGCGTTACAAACTCTCGCTATTTCAGCGGACGCCTTGGTCGTAGGTAGCAATCGCATCTCGGTGGAGGTTCACCAATCGTCGACCGACTCGAGCGATCTGGTTTTTGGCCTAAAACTAGACGCTCACTTTGCCATTACCCCATTCATCCCCGGTGCGCCCTTCCGAAATTCTGAGAACCAGTGGCTAGAGATTGCCAACCGCAGCGGAGATCCAGTCAATCTGGGCGGGTGGGATTTTGGGGACGGAATCAACTTCGAATTCCCACCTGGAACCAGTCTAGCAGCCGGGGAACATGCCTGCATCGCACGCAACGCGGTCGATTTTTCCGCCGCGTTCCCAAAGGCACGCTTGCTAGGTGAATTCGGAGGAACCCTCTCACGCACTGGCGAGCATCTCCTGCTACGCGACGCCAACAACAACCCAGCCTGCGAGATGCGCTTTTTTGACGGAGGGCGTTGGCCAGACGTCCCGGACGGCGGAGGCGCTAGCCTAGAACTTCGCGACCTTGATGCCGATCCCAGCAACGGGGCCTCCTGGGCTGCCAGTGACGAGACCGACCAGACCGGATGGAAAACTTACACCTACAGCGGGACTCTCGCCGGAAGCCGTGGCCCAGACACGAAGTGGAGCGAATTTAACATCGGCCTGCTCGGCGAGGGCGAACTCCTGATCGACGATATCACCGTGATCGAGAACGCTTCGACGCAAAAACTCAGAAATACCGATTTCAGCAGCGGCGACACCGGATGGAGATTCCGCGGCACGCACCGGCACAGCGAGGTTATCGATGATCCCGAGGCACCCGGCAACAAAGTTTTGCGCCTCGTCGCCACCGGTGGCACCGGTCACATGTCGAATCAGATCGAGACCACGCTGCTGAGTGCCGCGGTCAATGGCCGAACCTACGACATCTCGTTTCGCGCGCGCTGGGTGGGCGGTTCCAACCAACTTCACACACGACTCTACTTTAACCGCATGCCTTACGTGACAGTGGTCGATCGGCCGCAGCACGCCGGGACGCCCTCCGCCCCAAATTCACGCGCCGAGCCGAACATTGGCCCGACCTTCACCGGGACGATCCACTCCCCCGCTGTCCCGGCAGTGAGCGAGGCCGTTAAAATTACGACTCGCCCGGCAGATCCGGACGGCCTCGACACGATGCAGTTATTCTACTCGGTAAACGGTGGAGCATTCCAGAACACGACCATGGGGATCGGCTCCGGTGGCCTCTACGAGGGCACCATCCCCGGGCAGGCAGCATCCGCGGTGGTGCAGTTCTACATCCAGGGAAGCGACAGCCTCGGGGCCAGCGCGAGCTTCCCCGCCGCAGGGCCAGAATCTCGGGCCTTGTTCAAGGTCGATGACGGCCTCGCGGCGACCAACGGCCAGCACAACTTCCGCATCGTCGTCACGAATGCCGAGCGCGATTTCATCCACCAGCCGATCCAGGTCATGAGCAACGACCGCATCGGGGCAACGATCATCGACCGCGAGAGCGACATCTACTACGACGTAAAGCTGCGCCTCAAAGGGAGCGAGCGCGCGCGCAACCAGGTCAACCGTGTCGGCTTCAACATGCGCTTCGGTTCGGACCAACTCTACCGGGGCATCCACAAATCGCTCGCCATCGACCGCTCGGAGGGAGTCGGCCAGGGGCAGATCGAAATCTTGTTCGACTTCATGATCGCCAACTCGGGCGGCATCGTCTCGCGCTACTACGACTTCATCAAGGTGATTACACCGCAGAACCAGCACACGCGCTCGGCCGTCCTGCAGATGGCGCGCTACGACAACGTTCTCCTCGACTCCCAGTTCGAGAACGGCTCGGGCGGCAACCTCTACGAGTATGAACTGCTCTACACTCCAAACAACGCCGACGCCAATGGCTTCAAAATACCTGAGCCCGATGGGGTCGTCGGCGTCACCGTCAGCAACCTCGGCGACAGCAAGGAGAACTATCGTTGGTTCTTTCTGAAGAAGAACAATCGCGACGCAGACGACTTCGCGCCGATCATCGCCTACAACAAGAAGTTCAGTGAGAGCGGGGCAGCTTTCGAAGAAGGGTTGGAAAATGTTGTCGATGTCGATGCCTGGCTGCGTGGCATGGCCTACGCAGTGCTCTCCGGTGCAGGCGACAACGCGGGCGCAAACAGCCAACACAACGGCATGTATTATGCCCGCCCGGATGGCCGCGTCATGTTCCTGCCCCACGACATGGATTTCGCGTTCGACGCCGGGCGAACGATCTTTGCCAACAGCCAGTGCGCGCGATTGACAACAGACCCGGCACGCCGCCGGATCTACCTTGGCCACCTGCACGACGTCATCAGCACGACCTACAACAACCGCTACATGTCAATGTGGACAAGCCACCTGCAATCGCTCGATTCGTCACAGCCGTGGAGCTCGCACCTCAGCTACATCACCTCCCGTTCGAACAACGTGCTGAGCCAGATCAACGGCCAAGTTGCGCCGATCTCGTTCAATATCACCACCCCGAATCCGCACACCGTGAATGGCAGCTCCGCATCCCTGGCCGGCGACGGCTGGGTCGATGTGCGCAGCTTCCGGCGCGCCGGTGGCGGCGGACTCAATGCGACCTGGACTGACAATAACAGTTGGCAACTCACCGTTCCGGTCACACCTGGCGCCAACACCATCACGATCGAGGCCCTCAATTTCTCAGGGGAAGTCATCGGCACCGACACCATCACTGTCAATAATACCAGTTCCATCGAACCAGCCTCGGCGGCGAATCTTGCGATCTCGGAGATCATGTATCATCCGAGCTTCCCCACCCCAAGCGAGATTTCAGCAGGCTTCCTCGATGAGGGTGCCTTCGAGTTCATCGAACTCATGAACATCGGCAGCCGCGAGGTGAACCTCGATGGGGCACAGTTTACCAGCGGCATCAATTACGCGCTACCGGCAACCGTCATCCCAGTTGGTGGAAGGGTTTTGATCGCACGAGACCGCTCCGGATTCCTCAGCCGCCATCCAGGGGGCGCCGCGATGCTTCTCCCCGGCGAGTATGGCCTCGCCGATACCAACAAACTTTCCAACGGCGGAGAACTGATTGTCCTTGTCGATGCTTCAGGTAGCGACATCCGCAGGTTCACCTACGACGACAATCTCCCATGGCCAACCGCCGCGGATGGAGCTGGGTTCAGTATGATCCTGATCACACCGGACACCAACCCAGATCATGCCCTGGGTGCCAACTGGCGATCAAGCACCGCAGTGGGTGGCAATCCGGGATCGAGTGACCGCGTCGATTTCTCGGGTGATCCTGATGGAGATGACGATCAGGATGGCTTATCGAACTTCCTCGAGCACGCTTTGGGAGCCGACTCACCTGCAATCGAGGCAAGCGCTGATCCGGACGTCGTCGGTGGATTACTGTTGACGTTCTCGAGAAATCTTGCCGCTGACGACGTGCTCCTCGAAGCTCAAAGTTCAACCGATTTGAGGAGTTGGACGACGGCTCAATCAATAATGATTGAATCGACGAGCCAGGGCGACGGAACAGCCATCGAGACCTGGGCGATTGCGCCATCCCTTGGATCACCAGGCAGATTATACCTTCGTGTGGCGGTACGCTCGCGTTAAGACACGGTGAGGCCTGCTCTCCTCGATCGGCAGCGATTCGCGGACAATCCGCAATCCAGACGGGCGCCAACTCCGCGTCCGGCATCCAGGAAATAGGCGGCCAATTGTTTTTGTGCGTGCCGTGCGTGCATGTTCAAAATTTATGAGAAACCCCTTGTGACGACGATCTGAACTCTATACCAGTCTCAACTATAGAGCGAAAATCTCGACGTCGCCTCCTCGAATCAATACAAACCAACCGCCAATCTCATAACCATGACTCCCTTTCTAAAATTCGCGACAAAGTCTATTACCATTGTCGGCTCTGCAGCCAGTTTGGGTCTTATTTCCCAAGCGGCCCAAGGTGCCACCATCTCAGGCGTCACCATCGAAGATGTCTCGACTGAGCTCGGGGGCGGTTTCAATCGCCTCGCAAACTATCTCGTCGATGGAAGTGGATTCGACGGGGCCACTGGCACTCACACCGTCACGCCGGATGAATTCATGTGGCTCAACAACGGGACCTTTGCAGCACCAAACGATCCCAACTCTCCAGGTGCCATCATCACCTTTGACCTAGGCAGCAACTATGCCTTGAGCTCGCTCACGGTTTGGAACTACAACGAAATGTTGCCCGGCCGCCCCGATCTTCTAGGCCGCGGAGCCAACGATGCCGAAATTCTCGTCGCCAGCTCGGAAGGCGGCGCGTTCACTTCCCTCGGCAACTTCACCTTCGACATCGCTCCGGGATTGGACAGCGTCGACTTTGGGCAGGACATTGATCTTAGTAGTTTCGGGGCTGCTGGCGACACCCGCCTAGTGAGGTTCAACATCACTTCAAATCATGGCGGCGACAATAATTTCGTGGGCTTGAGCGAAGTGCGCTTTGACGCAGTGCCCGAGCCTTCCGTTGGCATGCTGGCTCTGGTCGGTCTTGCCGGGTGCCTGTGCCGTCGGCGCTGAACCTTCGGTCGGGATGGCGCCCTCCCTCCCCCATCCACAATCAATCCTTGCCCCTAGGTAAGGATTGGGGAAGTCACCCATAAAGACCCAATGAAAGACCCAATGAAAGAGACAAGAATCCAAAGACAGCACAAGCGAGGGCCCTCGTTAATCAAGAAATCCCGAGAGTCTCGTGATGCACCAGGTATCGCTCAACGGATTGCCCGACTGCTCCCGATTGCCTTCCTCGCGATCCCTTTGCAGACGGCCCAGAGCCAGACCATTACGGGAGTCACCATCGAAGACGTTTCCAGCGAGCTCGGTGGCGGTTTCAATCGCCTGGCGGAATTTCTCCTGGATGGTAACGGATTCGACGAAGGCCTCGGTTCTCATACCCTGACGCCCGACGGGTTCATGTGGCTAAACACCGGCACCTTTGCCGATCCCAACGACCCGAATGTGCCGGGAGCCATCATCACGTTTGACTTGGAAGCGAACTACGACCTCGGTTCGCTAACGGTCTGGAACTACAACGAAAACCTCCCGGGCCGCCCTGAACTCCTTTCACGAGGGGCGAACGAGGTCGAGATTCTTGTGGCTGACAGCGAAGATGGTGCCTTCACTTCTCTTGGGGACTTCGTTTTTGCGGTGGCGCCCGGACTGGATACGGTGGACTTCGGCCAGACGATCGACCTGACCTCCATGCCGGAGGCCGCCAATGCACGCCTCATACGATTCAACATCACGTCGAACCACAATGGCGACAACAATTTTGTGGGGCTCAGCGAAGTGCGTTTCACCACCGCATCGAGTCGCGTCTTCCTCTCCCCTGCCATCATCTCCACCGCGGCAAATCAAGGGACGACGGTCGGAGATCTGACCACTCCGCGCGGAAACCTCGGAGACACCTTCATCTATGAATTGCTTGCTGGTGATGGCGACGCGGACAACGGAAAGTTTCAGATCGCCGACGACGAACTTCAAGCCGGTTCTTTCGACTTTAGCACCACCCCTGACAGGGCTGAATTCTCGCTACGGGTGCGGTCCACGGGTTCTCCTTCCGGGGAAGAATTCGAGGGAGCTCTCCTCGTCACCGCTTCTGCCGATTCGGATGCTGATGATTTGCCCGACTCCTGGGAGGAGAGGTGGGCGGGGGCCGGGAATCTTTCGGCGCTCTCCGGCCTTGGTAATGCCAACGCAGACCTCGATTCCCTCACCGATCTCAAGGAATACGACCTGCGGATCCAATTTCCCAATCTGAACCCGACGGAACGAGACAGTGACAATGACACGCTGGAAGATGGCGCTGAAATTGCCGGAGCGGGCCTGCGTCCACCCACCGACCCCACGAATCCCGACACCGACAACGATTCCCTGACTGACGGAGTGGAGACCAACACCAGGATCAACAACGGTCCCGGAGATACCGGATCTGATCCGACGCTCGTCGATACCGATGAAGACAACTTCAGTGACCCCATCGAGGTCGCCGCAGGGAGTAATCCCAACGACCCTGCTTCCACACCACCCATAGTCCTGGTGGGTTATTGGCCCTTCGATACCGCCTCCGATCCTCAACCCGATCTCTCCGGCTTTTTTAATGATGCCACGGTCGCTGTCGGGGCCTCCTGGGTGAACGATTTGGAGCGCGGCGGGGTGATGGAGTTCGACGGGAACGATTCCTACCTGGAAGCGGCCGACTCGGAAAGCCTCTCGCTCAACAACGACCTAACCATTGCGGCCTGGGTTAATGCTACCGACTATAACAACTTTCGGGGAGTTGTGGGAAAGACGGCGGGCCCCGGCGGCAATCTTCCCGCCGCCTATGATCTCTATCTCTTCACCGGGACGGGAGGGCCTCGCTTTCTTGCCGGGAGCCCGGCAGGTTTTGCGGCAGCGGATGCCATCACGGCTCCCATTGCCGGCGAATGGCACCACATCGCCGTTTCAAAAATTGGCAGCGACATCTTTTTCTATTACGATGGCGAGCCCGATGGACAAGGAACCATCGACCGCGAACTCCAGGATTCCGACACCCCTCTCAAGATCGGAAACCGGGATGACCTCTTCGTCGACTTCTTTGGCCGCCTGGATGACGTGGCCATTTTCAATGGAGGACTGTCGGCCGATCAAATCATGGCCGTCAAGGATGGTAACTTCAGCGAGTTTGGAATCGGATCGTCAGAATTCGCGATCACGGATATCAGCTATATTAACAACTACTTGGGCTCCGGCAATCCTGCAGTGTCTCTGACTTTTACTTCCCGCCCCGGAAAAGAGTATGCCATCGATTTTTCCACCAAACTCAATCCTCAGGATCAACTCGGAGGCTGGTCGGAAGTTCAGGACGGAATTATGTCAGAAGGCGCCATCACGACATTTGTAGACACATTCGTTGCCGGGAGTGCCCCGACACTCTTCTACCGCGTGCGTGAGCTCTAATCCCGATACTCTCCCTCACAATGAGAGGACACCCAGACGAGACGAAAGCCCTCTCTACCCCAATCCCGTATCCATGCATCCATTGGCAGTATCTGATGTTGAAAATTCGCGATGATGGGTGTTTGGAGAATCATGTTCCAAGCAGTTCACTTGGCGTAGCCAAGATGCACCCACCCCCTACGGGTTCTTGAGCACGCGGTAGAATCTCCGCTTCGTCCCGGGAGGGTTATCCGTGCGATCGACGTAAGTCGTCGTCTCGCCCTCTGCGCCCTCGACGCCGTCGTCGACTTCTAACCACGCCGTCATATCCACCGAGGACTGAATCGTGTAAAACTTTCCGGCTCGTGACGTCCACGTAAAGGACACAAATTCCGTATCAGGATCATGGCTCACGCTGGTGATCTGGAAAACAAATCCGCCCAGAGAAGCGTCCGGTCCCGCGAGGTAGTTGTTCAGAACATCAGCTGGTAAGAGCACCCCGTCGTGGATGCGAACTCGGTTTATCAGACCCCTGAAGTTGCCGCCGAAACTACCATCACCAACGCCGGTAACCGTTGGGGCGTGGGGCGCATTCTGGGCGTTCTGCCCCCCGATGATGAACGGGAAACCGTCGTGGGTATCGATCGGACCTGTCGATTCGCTATGCACGAACGCGCCATCTGCGTAGAGGCTCGTGGTAGCGCCGTCGTAGGTGTAAACGAGGTGGTGAAATGTGTCGTCGCCGACTGGAGGTCTTTCAGAACCGCCGTCACCCCAAGGCACGTCCGGGCCGCCGCCCCACTGACCGACTGCTCCGAAGGCGGCTTGGTCGGTCCATCCGAACGACATGTTCGTGCCGTCGCCGCCACCGCGCCGCCCCCACCCGACCATCATCTCTTCACCCGTTCCGCCCGATGGGTTATGCGCCCAGACTTCGATCGAACGTGTGGCTTCTGCAGCCGTCAAACTATCGGGCGTCGTCGGCCCTTGGTAGACGTTTTGGGATGCCTGTTCCCTGTTCAAGTGAATTCCGGAAATCCCATCGATGACTTCGATCACGGGCTCGGGTTGGCCGGCCTCGTTGACGAGGATGAAGTCGCCTGTGACCGCCCCCGTGTTGGGCAGCACTAGCGGGCTCGAACCCTCCAATTCTCCGTGGGTCGTGACGTCGATCAACAGCTCGCCTGCATCGACGAGCGCACCCACTGCCGGAAAGTCATCCGAGTCGTTGGGGTCAGTGCCCACGTCGACTTCGATAGCGTCGTCCCAGGAGTCGCCGTCGCTGTCTGCGTCGAACGGGTTGGTGGGCGCGGGCTGCCCGTCGACCATGCGGTTAATTTCGATGCCATCGCTCAGCCCATCGCCGTCGCCATCGGCGACCAGCGGATCAGTGCCAGTGTCGCTTGGCCCGTTGCTGGTGCCGGTGTTAGTCTCGACGTCGTCACCGAGACCATCGCCGTCAGTGTCGGGGTTGCGAGGGTCGGTCGGTGCAGGCTGTCCGGCGACCATGCGGTTGACCTCATCGCCATCGAGCACGTTATCGTCGTCCGTGTCGTCATCGCAGGGATCGGTCCCGCGTCTCAACTCGTCGCCATTGCTCAGACCATCCATGTCTGGATCTGCATCGGCGTCGGCAACGTTCTTGTCCAGACAGACGTGCAAATCTTCGATCGCATCGATGATCCCGTCTTCGTCAGTATCGGGCTGAGCACTACCACCGGGTCCATTGTTGAAGTTGTTGACCACGTCGGCGAGGCTCAACACGCCATCGTGAATTCGAACGCGGGACAGGAGTCCGCTGAAGTTGCCACCGGAGGCGCCGCCGAAGCCAACCACAGTCACATCGAACGGATCGGCTTGGTGATTCTGACCACCGAGGACAAACGGGAAACCGTCGTGGGTATCGAGCGATCCGGTGGCCTCGCTATGCGCGAACTCCCCGTCGGAATAGAGGCTCGTGGTGTCGCCATCATAAGTGTAGACCATGTGGTGCCAATCCCCCGCCGTTGGTGTTTCTGCCCCGCCAATTCCCCATGGGACATCCTGCCCCCCCCAGTGGCCGACCGCGCCAAAGGCCGGCTGGTTCGTAAATCCGAACGACATGTTGGTTCCGTTCCCGCCCCCACGGCGCCCCCATCCGACCATCATTTCTTCGCCCCCGATCTCCGGGTTGTTCGCCCAGACTTCGATCGAGCGGGGTGCGCCAGCCGCAGTCAATCCCGCAGGCGTCAGCGGCCCTTTGTAAACGTTCTGCGCCGCCGCTTCAAGATTGAGGTGGATCCCCTTCAAAGTGATCGCGTTCGTGTCGGTAATTTCAACGATCTGGGGCTGCGGCTGCCCGGCCTGGTTGACGAGTTCGAAACTGCCGACCACGGTTCCGAGGTTCGGCAGCGACATGGGCGTGGAACCAACGATGAAGTTCTCCACATTCACATCGACGAGGATATTTCCAGCGTCGATCAAATCCGCTCGCGCCGACTCGAGCCCCAATCCGAGAGCGCACAGCCAAGTGTGTCTCAGGATGGAACGCGTGCAGCGGGAGGTCTTAGGGTGAACTTGTCGGAATTTCATTGGCTTCTTTTTCATTGGATTCGATTGGTTCATTATTTTCCGCAGCCGCGTGACCTGTGCCACTGAGAACGACTACACGGGATGATGGATTCGGCACCGCGGTGATCAGTCTCTTCCTACCCCTTTAGCATCTCATAGTTGACCAGCTAAAACTAAAAAATACTTGTATTCGGACGCATAGTTTGTGTAAGATCCCGACATGGACTCGTCCAAACTTAAGCGCACATGGCTGGATCAGCTACGACCTGGCTCGGCACAAGGGCTCTTCGAGTATCTCCCAGATATCTTGTATTTTGCAAAAGATGCACAGCTGCGGCTGATGGCCGGCAATCGCGCCTTCGTCGAGCGATGCGGATTCGCCCAAGAGGAAGAAATCGTCGGACTGTCTGATTACGAGATTTTCCCGCCGGAATTGGCGGAGAAGTACCACGCCGATGACGAGCGAGTGCTCAAGAGCCTGGAGCCGCTGATGGGGATTGTCGAACTGTTCCCCGACCGGGTTGGCGACCCTATCTGGTTTATCACAGATAAGATCCCATTCTTTGATCAGCAGGGCAAGGTCGCGGGCCTGTGTGGGATTGTCCGCAGCTTCGAGGGCGCACACGCCTCACTGCAACCTTACCTCGAGTTGCTGCCTGTGATCGAATTCTTGAAAGAGAATTACGCGCAAAAAATCACGATGCTCGAGCTTGCGAAACTGGTGGGGATGTCGGTGCGCAAGCTGCAGCGACGCTTCAATGAGACATTCAAGACGACGCTACAATTCTACATCGCGCGGCTCCGGATCTTGAAAGCGTGCGAGTTGTTGCTCAACACACAACTGCAGATCACAGAGATCGCGCTCGAGATCGGCTTCTATGACCACAGCGTTTTTTCGAGGAAGTTTTCCGAGATGATGGGAGTGTCCCCACGAGCCTATCGCAAGCGCTTCGAGCCTCCCACTGAGAGCCGACACACGGATTAAGGGGTAACTAAATCCTTCGCTATTCGTAGTTAACCAATACCTCTCTCGACTGCTGCCCGATCGCGGCGCTCGTAGTCTTTCCGTCCGGCCAGCGCACCGAAATCTTCTCCGCCCGCGAGCCCTGCGGCGGGCTGAAATAAAGCGTCGGGGGCGACTGGGACAGGTAACCGCCGCCTGCCGTGATCTCGCCCACGCGCTGCGCGCCGTTCCCAAACTCGAGCGTCACGCGAGCGCCTATCCCAGATCGGTTGCCCCTCGGACCGGCAAGCCTGACCGATATCGGTGTCGCCGACCCAAGATTCTCGAACACCAGCACGGGGCCATCGTTGACACCGATCACGAGGTCAGGCCGACCATCGCCCGCCAGATCGGTCATCGTCAAACTCTTCGCATCCTGCGCCACCACGAGCCCGCTGTCACGGGCTGCGACTGGTGAAAACCCACCCTTGCCATCACCCACCAGCAGGACACTCAAACCACCATCCATCGGCCGCGTCTCGATCTGCGGACCGAAGAAATTCTGCACTAGGTAGATGTCGAGGTTGCCATCGGCGTTTGCATCGAAGATCGCCGAGCCGAAGGCCGGCGCAATCTGCGCCATGCGCGGCAGCGGACGGAAGCTGAACTTCGCGCTGCCATCGTTGATCAACACGCCCGTCTCCAATGTGTTCACTTCAAAGCGCTGCGCGCCTTTGAGACGCTCCGGCGAGTAGACCTCAGCGAGCTTCGAACTGGCGAAGTGGTGATAGCTCTTGAGCTTCACGCCGACGGACGGCATCGCATTGCGCGAGCAACTGAATCCGCGGTGTGGGTAGCAGATGCCACCTTCGAATCCCGCCTCGATCAAGCGCCGCCGGCCAGTGCCATCGATGTCCCCGTAGTAGAGCAGTTCTGGTGCCTCGACCGTCGCCCTGTATTTTGTGTTCAGTCCGAAATTCGTCACGAGGTAATCGATGTCGCCATCGTTGTCAAAATCGCCGCCGTTGATGCCTGTCCACCATCCGAGCAGGCCATCGAGCCCGGCCTCAGCGCTCGCATCCGCTAGGCTGCCCTGCTCGTTGCGAAAAATCTTCACCGTCCCCCACTCGTTGCTCACCAGGAGATCGATCCAGCCATCGCCATCCGCATCCGACCAGAGCGCACCGGTGACGAGCCCCGATTTTCCGAGGGAGGGCACTTTGTCGGTCACATCACTGAATCGACCGTCCCGGTTCTCCAATAAGCGGCTGTGCGGCGTCACCGGATACTGCCCCGGAATGACGCGGCTACCCACAAACAGATCGAGGTCTCCGTCCCGGTCGTAGTCAGCGGCAGCCACCACGCTACCGCTGTCGGCGTTGCCCGGTAGCACGCCGAATTCGGCGGCGCTAAAATTGCCCTTGCCGTCATTTAGATAGAGCCGGTCGCCGTATGATTGATGTTGCGGTGGTGCCTCGATGCTGCCGCTGACGACGTAGAGATCGAGGTCACCATCGCCGTCCGAGTCGAACAGCAACGCTCCAAGATCCTCGCTCGCCTTATGGGGCTCGCCCGCAGAGAACGATCTCGGCTCGAAGCGCCCTCCCCCATCGTTGATCAACAGCTGCCCCAGATAGCCCGCACAGCCGCCTAGATAGAAATCGCCATCGCCATCGCCATCAACATCGCCACAGGCCATCCCGGGGCCCGACTGCGACAGCCGGTTTGGCAATAGTGGCTGCAACGCAAAATCGTCGAACGGCATCTCCCAGTGACGCGCCCCGCGCATGACGTCGCTTTTGCCAAACATTGCCTGCCCCGGTTGGTCGCCTTCAACAACAGCATCCGCCGCCGTAGATTCAGCAATCGTATAGAACCGATCGGCACGCAGATTCTTGAAAGCCGACACCTTTCCGCCGGACCAAGTCACTTCCAGTTCGTCGATCACGGTAGCATCCCCCAGACCAAAGTACACTAGCGGCTCATCGCAGGAGGAAAACCCGCGCATCGGATTGAACTGTCGGATCTGCAGACCGTTCTTGGTGCGCAGACGGACGCTCGCTCCGATCCCGAAGCGGTTGCCTCCCTCGCCACCCAATCGTAATGCGACGCGTGCACCATCCTGGCCGTCGTTGCGGTGGATCGTCGGCGGCTCGTCGAGATTTGCCACCACGAGATCTAAATCACCGTCGCCCTCGAGATCGAAATACGCGGCCGCATAACTGATCCCATTTCTGCCTAGCCCCCAAGTCTCGCTCTCGTCGGCAAAGTCGAAGTCGCCACGGTTACGGAACGCGAGGTTGCGCTCGGGGCGGGCGGGCGTCCCCTCGTAGAGATCCCACTCCGTCCTGCCGACCAATTTTTCGAGGTGCAGCGGGTTATCGGAGTCATTGAAATTCCGCGTCATGCCATTGGCGATGAAAACATCGATGCGCCCGTCACAATCGAGGTCACCGAACTTCACTGCCCACGACCAGTCGGACGAGGCCAGGCCCGACATGAATGCGGCGTCCATGAACCGTCCGGTGCCGGTGTTCACGTAGAGACAGTTGCGCATGTATTGCGGCGGGTCAGCGTTCTGCATGAACCAGGTGCTCTGCCCCATCGCGCCCATCGTTGTCTTTGCCATGTAGTGTGTCGTCCCCGCCATGTCGGCGGCGAGAAAGTCCATCAGTCCGTCGTTGTTGATGTCGCCGCAATCGGCACCCATCGTGAACCACGTCGTGTGCGGCAGCTGCTGCTTGGCGACATCCGTGAACGTCCCGTTGCCGTTATTGCGGTAGAGCAGGTCAGGATCTTCGAAATCATTGCCGACATAGATGTCTGGCAGACCGTCGTGATTGAAGTCCCACCAGGTGACTGAATTGCCCTGGTTGCGTGCCATCGAAATTCCCGCCAGTGCGGTCACATCGCGGAAGTGCCCACCATCATTGCGCAACAGCCGGTCGCTGGCACCGACGTTGTTGATCTCGAAGTTCTTTCCACCGCGCCACATGATTCCGTAGTAGTCCTCGTATTGCGGCAGCATCTGCAGCTTGCCATCCTTCACCACCGTTACGCCCTGCGCCGGCCGCCCTCCGGGACGGTAGTGGCGGTGACCGAGTAAGTAGACGTCAAGATCACCATCGTTATCATAGTCAGCGAAGGCCGCCATCAAGAACGCTCCGGATTGGTCGAGCCCGAACGCGCGCGCCGATTCGCGGAACTTCCCCTTGCCGTCGTTGAGGAACAGCTGGTGCGCCGATTCGTAGTTGCAGACATAGATGTCCAAATCGCCATCCGCATCGATATCGACCAAAGCGGCACCGCCGCCCCAAGCCTCGCCGCCACCGACTCCGGCTTCGCCCGTGATATCGGCAAATTCCCCCTCGCCCAGATTGCGATAGAGCCGGTTCTCGCGCGCGCCCGAGACGAAGTAGAGATCGCAGCGGCCATCGCCATCGATATCACCCGCCGCCACACCACCACCACCGAACGCGCTCGTGTAGAGACGCTTCAGTGGGTGTTTCGTGTCGATGGGATTAACGAACCTGATCCCCGTCGTCTCAGCTCCCAGTTCGCTGAACAAGGTCTCCGAATCCGCCACTCGCGTGCGCTCCTGCAGCGGAACCGACTCCGGCTCCACAGCGCCAAGCCCCGCAGCGACGAGACAAGAGAGAATCGATAATCTCATGATAATTGTCAGTTTAAATTTCTATTTTTGATTCTACCTACCTGGGCGCAACAACTCTATGCGAATCACGCCAAACTTGTGTAATATTGTGACAAACCTATCACTTCTCAAGCATTCCACGTGCCTTTTCGAGGTTTCTCCGGGCAATTTCGGAGTTGGGCTGTAGCTCGAGCACCTGCTCAAAACACCTTTTTGCCTGCTCCGGCTCGCCCCTGTCCAGATGGATCAAGCCTAGGTTAATGTGCGCCGGCAAAAACATTGGGGCGAGCTCTACTGCGTGGCCAAAGGCCCCGGCCGCTTCATCTCGTTGCCCGAGGCGTTTGAAGGCGATCCCTAGATTGTTGAACGCGTCGGCGTGCTGCGGAGCCAATTCGACTGCCCGCTCGAGCGCAGCGACCGCCTCCTGCGCTTGGTTGAGCGAAAGATACGCCAAGCCGAGGTGGTTGTGGCCGTCGACGAACTCCGGGCTGATCTCCGTCTCCCTCTTAAAATAGGCGCACGCCGGCTCGAACTCGCCACGTTTCGCACACAGCATCCCCAGCGCATTGTTCACTTTCCCCAATTCCGAATCGAGTTCGAGCGCGCGCCGGAAATGTCTCTCTGCAGTCGCCGGACTCGCCAGCTGCTCAAGCGCCAGGCCGAGATTCAAATGGATCACCGCCGAGTCATCACGCAGTTCCAGCGCTTTTTCATAGGTCGCGACCGCATCGTCCAGCTTGCCCTGTTTCGCGTAGGCAAGCCCCAGGTTGTTCGCCGCCGCGGCGAAGTCCGGTGCTAGCGCAAGCGTGTCGCGGAATTGGATCGCGGCGTCATTGACGAGTTGGCCTTGCCAGAGGTCCTGCGCAAACTGGAAGCGCTGCGTCACCTCAAGCTGGTCGGCTGCGGCGGCGATCGACGGGTGCTCGGACTCGAGAACCGTCCCGCCCAAGCCAACCGAAGCCAGCAGCCTCGCTGCGCGATCTTTCTTCGAATGCGCCAAATCCGCGATCACCTGATCCACATCGACCGTCCCTTTGTAGAGAACCGACACGCGCCCCTGCGCATCGACGAGAAGGCTCATCGGCACCGCCAATTGAAGCTCCATCGGGGTTAGGCGCACGTGCAAGCGCTCGAGAATCGCGAGAATTTTCTCATTTGCCCGGCCAACCACGAACGGCAGCTGCAGACCCGCCACGAGCGCGGCCGCCTTGGCCGGATCGGTCTTGTCTGCCCCGACCCCATCGATCGCGAGCGCGAGAACATCCACACCGG
>Ga0105051_10000108_pt1 | contig 92459 bp, 88 predicted proteins | sample FRY02_FD_78383 | JGI IMG/M metagenome (GOLD analysis project Ga0105051, IMG submission 78383) | Freshwater microbial communities from Lake Fryxell liftoff mats and glacier meltwater in Antarctica - FRY-02 (megahit assembly) | ecosystem: Environmental > Aquatic > Freshwater > Ice > Glacier... | reverse complement strand
TTGTCGAGCGTGATTGCGTGGTGGGGGGCGGACCTCACATCCGCGGGGTTGTGGCGTCCGCCCCCATCACGAAACCGAGCCAGACCCCTTCGTTTACGGCAGGTCGGGTGTGTGGCCTGGGCGTGTGGCTAACTGAACAAGGGAGCCAGACCCCTTCGTTCAGTTAGCTACACTCAGGTCCGCACTACGCCTTAGCAAGCGCAACCGGTGTGCGATCGCGGCGGCGAGGACGCCGAGGCCGACGAGTCCAAGAATTGGTTGGATTGGAGCAAACCACGTCAGCGCGCCTGTCGCGCCGATCGCCAGCACAACCAACTGGTTGCAGGTCGGGCAGCCCACGGCAAGAAAGGTGAGACCCGACCCGACGATCCCGGTGCGTGTCGCCGGTCGGCAACTCGATGGTCTCGGGATCGCCACGAGGATGCCGACGAGGACGGCTGAGGTAATCGCGACCGGCCAATCCCACCACGTAATTGGTGTCATCCGCGAGAAAAACGGATTCGCAATCAGAGACGTTGGGATCGAGATCGCGAGTAGGGCGAAGACCGCAACCCCAATACCGAGACCAAGCCGGCGTACATGCATGCTCAGCGATCCTCGATACGGAGGAATGGTGCAGTCTGGTTGAGCGACAAGCTAATCTTGCCCGCCACGAGTCGCACGAGGTCGTCACCCAGCAACTCCTTGCGCCAGCCTTGGCCGAGCGGTAGCGCTGCGAGGTCCTCACCCGCAACGACGGCCTCGAGAAAACGATCAAGGCTCGCACGGTTCGCCACTAACTCGGGTGCGAGGTCTGCGTCGATGCAGCGGATCCGCGCCATCGGTACGGCCAGGGTGGCGACGGCATCGACCTGCTTGGCGATGGTCTGGGGTACCGAGCGCTCCGCCGGCGGCGGTGTCCGTTCGAGTCCACGTCCAACGGCTTCCAAGAGGTCTCCACCATCGCGCTCATCGAGACCCTTGCCGATGCCACGGATCTGCTGCAGGTCCTCCATCGTGCGGGGTGCGGCTCTAGCGATCTCAACGAGCGTGGGATCTTTCATAATCCAGCTCGAAGGCTGGTCGCGGCGTCGGGCCGATTGCTCGCGCCATGCAGCTACATCGATCAGGACGGCCTGCGCCTGAGGCGCTAGTCGTCCACGGCGCTGGACTTTACGCCAGGCGCGGTCCGGGTCGCCTCCGGCTGCATCGGGGTTGCAGAAGCGGCGCTCAATCTCGGCTTGCGCCCAGTCGGCTCGACCACGTTTGGCGAGCGACGCGCGGAGCTCGGCGACAAGTGGTGCGAGGTAGCGCACGTCGTCAGCAGCATAGAGCGTCTGCGTGTCCTTGAGGGGGCGCCGGCTCCAATCCGAGAACGTCTCATTGTGGTTGAGTCGAACCTTCAAGACAGCTTCGAGTAGGCGGTCGAGGCTCGCGTTCGCGGTCAGGCCGACGAATCCCGCCGCGATCTGCGTGTCGAAGACGTTGGCGGGGACCGAGCCGAAGTGCAGGCCGAAGGCGATCAGGTCGGCCGACGGTGCGTGCATCAGTTTCTCGACAGATGGGTCGGCGATCAACTCGCCAAGCGGTGCCAGTGGTGCGCCGGCGATCGGATCGATCAGCCAGATCTGATCACCAACCGCCAGCTGCGCGAGGCACAGTTGAGGTGCGTACGTCTTCTCCCAGAGGAATTCGGTATCGAGTGCACAGCTGCCTGCGGTGCGGGCAGCAGCAAGGGCGACGGCGACGCCACTCGCGTCTGTGACGATATGTGGCATCTCCAGCACCGGCATAGCCTACCGCTCATCCCGACAGCGGCGGTATCCTGCGACACATGGGCGTACCACTGATGGACTTGCGTGGCCAATGGGCGCCGCACCACGATGCGATCACCGCCGCCGTTACTGAGGTGATTAGGAGTGGAGTCTTTATTCTCGGGCCGAACGTCAAGGCGTTTGAGGCCGAGACGGCTGCCGACCTCGGCGTTGGCTACGCCGTCGGTGTGGCCAATGGCACCGATGCGCTGATCCTCGCTCTGCGCGCCTACGAGATTGGCGTGAGCGACGAGGTCATCTGCCCGGCCTACACCTTCTACGCCACGCCCGAATCGATTGGTGCTGTGGGAGCGACACCCGTCTTTGCAGATATCAATCCAGATACGCTCCAACTGGATCCCGCAGCCGTCGAAGCAGCAATCACCGACCAGACGCGCGCGATCATGGCGGTGCATCTCTTCGGCCATCCAGCGCCAATGCGCGAGTTGCGCGAGATCGCTGATCGCAAGCAGTTGATCTTGATTGAGGATGCGGCGCAGGCCTATGGCGCGTCGCTCGACGGCCTGCGCTGCGGCGCGATTGGCGATATCGCAACGTTCTCGTTTTTTCCGACGAAGAATCTCGGTGGTTTTGGCGATGGTGGACTGGTCACGACGAACGACGAGGCGATTGCGGGTCGCATTCGTGAGTTGCGCTTCCACGGATCGAAGGACAAGCGCACCTTTACCCAGATCGGGATGAACTCGCGGCTCGACGAGATCCAAGCCGCGATCTTGCGTGTGCTGCTGCCGGAGTTGGCGGGCTGGAATGCGGCGCGACGGGCTGTTGCCGATCGTTATGCCGCACTGGGTCTCGATCGCTTCGTGCAACTCCCTGGGATCGCGCCTGGTGCCGAGCCGATCTATCACCTGTACGTCGCGCGCTGCGCGGATCGCGGTGCCGTGCAGGCAGCGCTCAAGTCGGCCGAGGTCGGTTCGGTCGTCTATTACGACGTGCCGCATCACCTCCAGCCGGTCTTCGCGCAGCTTGGCTACAGCGTCGGCAGCCTCCCCGAGACCGAGCGTGCGGCACGTGAGTGTCTGGCGCTACCGATGTACCCGACGCTCTCGGAGGCGGAGCAGGCGATCGCTGTCGACGCTCTCGAGGCGTCGCTCGTGCCGACCGCCTGAGCCTGCGCGATGCGCGTCTGGATCGACCTCACCAACGCGCCGCACGTGCCGGTGATGGCGCCGATCGTGCGCGTCCTCGAGGCGCGCGGCGACACGGTCAAGTTGACGGCACGACCGTATGGGCAGACAGCGGAGCTCGCGGCGATGCACGGTCTGCGTGCGGAGGAGATCGGAGCGCACGGTGGCCGTTCGCGCTTCGGTAAGGGCCGTGCTGCGGTGGGGCGTGTGCGTGCGCTGCGGCGGTGGGCGCAGGGGCGCGACTTCGATGTCGGACTCGCTCACGGCTCGACCGATCAGCCGATTGTTGGGCGTCTGCTGGGCTTTCCGACGGTGACGATGTTCGATTATGAGGGCGCCAAACTGCAGCACGGCGTCAATTGCCGTCTGGCATCGCGTGTGCTGGTACCCGACGCAATCCCGGTGACCGCGATCACTGCGCATGGGGCGCGTGCGGCGAATGTGGTGCGCTTCCCGGGGCTCAAGGAGGAGTACGCGCTGTTTGGTTTTATAGCCGACCCGAGTGTGCGCGATGCGCTTCGTGTGCGTCCCGACGCCTTGTTGGCAGTCATGCGGCCGCCGCCCGAGCTCGCGTTGTATCACCGCACAGACAACCCACTGTTTAATCAGGTGCTCACCGCTCTGTCTGCCGACCAGCGTGTCGATCAGGTCGTCTTGCCACGGACCATCGAGCAGGCAGTGGCGATACGGGCTCTCAAGCTGCCACGGGTGATCGTCCCTGAGCACGCTGTCGATGCTCGCAGTCTGGTCGCGACTGCCGATCTTGTGATCTCCGCGGGGGGGACGATGAATCGCGAGGCCGTGGTGTTGGGAACGCCCGTCTGGACATCGTTTGCCGGCACGCTTGGCGCGGTCGACAAGGCGTTGATTGCCGACGGGCGTCTGCGACAACTTGCGCGGGTGGATCAGCTCGTAATCGTGCCGCGTGGGTCTTCTATGGCGGCGGTGCCAACCCTGCGCGATCCCACGCTCCTCGTCGACCTCGCGTTCGATGGGCTCTGCTGATCACCAAATCCGCACGAACGGTGTCGCAATGCGCAACTGGGTCGGTTGCGTGACTTACCTGGCGCACCGTGTAGAGCCATTCCGACCGTTCGTCCGGACATGATGGGCCCGGGCCCATCATGTCCGCGGCTGCGGGGAACGCGGGGGAATGGCCGGACACCTATAATGATTGCTGATATGTGTCGTCCCACCAGCGATTTCTGATATGCGTCTGCCCTCCTGGCATCGGCTTGGTCACTTGGCTGCGGATGCCGCTGTGGCTGCGACGGCGTGGTGGTTAGCGTTCGAGGTGCGTTTCGAGACGGTGCCGATCTGGGCTGGCACGCTGCGCTGGGCAACGCTGCCCTGGGTCGTGCTGTTGACGGTTGCCGTGTTCGTGATCAATGGGCTGTACGTCCGCTGGTGGCGGTACGTATCGCTGCGCGACGTACGGCTCTTGGTGCGTGCCTCCTTGATTGCGGTTGTTGTAGTGGCGCTCTTCACCAACTTGTTCCCACCCGTCGCTGCCACCCCGCCACGTGGCGTACTCGTGATCTTTGGCCTCCTGCTCCTGCTTGGCACGGTCGGTGTGCGCGCGATTGCGCGCACGATTCTTGAGGGTCGTGGCACGTTGTTTCCGCGAGGGCGCGAGGTACTGGTGGTTGGTGCAGGCGATGCGGGCTCGGTGATCGTGCGTGAGATGCTTGCCAATCGCGCCTTGCGGATGACTCCGATTCGCCTCTGCGACGACGATCCACGCAAGCAAGGCATGCGCCTGCATGGCGTCAAAGTCGATGGCACGACCCATCAATTGGCGGCGATTCTGAAGGATTCACCGCCGGATGAGGTCGTGATTGCTATGCCTGGCGCAGACGGTACTGCGCGACAACGGGTCGTCGAAGCCTGTCGGCGTGCCGGCGTGCCGGTCAAGACGCTGCCCGGTCTCTACGACTTGCTCGATGGCGATCCGGCTCTGCTGCGTCGCCTCCGCGAAGTGCAGGTCGAAGACATTCTCGGTCGCCCGCCCGTCAACCTCGATCTGGCCTCGATGGGTGGGTATCTCGTTGGTAAGTCCGTCGTTGTGACGGGTGCGGGTGGCTCGATTGGTTCTGAACTTGTGCGGCAAATCAGTCGATTATCGCCCGCGCGGCTGACGCTGATCGACCACGCCGAAGACAACCTCTTCGAAATCGATCAGTGGCTACGCGAACACGACATCACAAACGTCGTTGCCTGTGTTGCCGACGTCAAAGACGTCGATCGGATGCGCAAGATCCTCGCCGCAGCCGCACCGAGTGTGATCTTCCACGCAGCCGCGTACAAGCATGTGCCGCTGATGGAAGCCAACCCGTTTAGTGCGCTGCGTAACAATGCGCTTGCCACACGCTCGCTCGCCGAGCTTGCTGCGGACCAGGGCGTCGAGCGATTTGTGCTCGTCTCGACCGACAAAGCCGTTATCTCGGAGACTGCGATGGGTGCCTCGAAGGCACTCTGTGAGTACGTCGTCGAAGCCGAAGCGCAACAACACCCGGGCACACGCTTTATCGCTGTGCGCTTCGGCAATGTGCTCGGTTCGTCGGGTTCTGTGATACCGACTTTTCGTCGACAGATCCTGGATGGTGGCCCGGTCACCGTTACTGATCCGGAGATGACACGCTTCTTTATGACGATCCCCGAAGCCGTGCAACTGATCGTGCAGGCTGGTGGAGTGGGCCAGTCGGGTGACGTCTTCGTGCTCGACATGGGTGATCCGGTTCGGATCTGGGATCTCGCGCACGACATGGTGCGGCTGATGGGGCGCGAGCCCGGCAAGGACATCGAGATCTCGGTCATCGGTCGTCGCCCGGGTGAGCAATTGCACGAGCGCCTCTTTGCCGACGACGAGTCGGTCGAGCGTACACACCACGACAAGCTGATGCGCGCACGCCGTGGACGCATCGATGCGGGCTGGCTCAGCACACGCCTCGACGAGATCGATGCCGCGCTCGCGCGTGGCGCTGACGATGAGGCACTGGAGCTCTATTTCGACGCTGCCCAGTCACCGTTGCGCGAGACCGTGGCGACACCCAGGGTGACGGACTAGCTGTGGATACCAAGCAACTTACCGCCCTCGTCGCTGTTGTGGATCGCTCCAGCTTCTCGCAGGCCGCCGAACAACTTGGGGTGACACAACCCGCAGTGTCGCTGGCAATTCGCTCGCTCGAGAAACGCCTCGGCTGCCAGCTAATTGATCGTTCTGGTCGTGTCGTAGAGCCGACCGAGGCCGGGCAGGTGGCGTATCGCCACGCGCAGCGCGTGCTCGCTGCAGAGCGTGATCTTTTTCGAAGTCTCGAGGATGAGGGGGACGACCTCTCGGGCCATCTGATCGTTGGCGCTTCGACGGGTCCAGGCGAACGTGTTTTGCCTGCACTCCTCGGTGCTTTTCGTCGCGAGAATCCAGAAGTGGTCGTGTCGCTGCGCGTTGATGACACGGAGACAATCGTGGATCGCGTACTCGATCGCCAGTTAGAGTTCGGCATTGTTGGCGCCGATCGGACACATCGCTCGCTCGTTTTCGAGCCGTTTCTTCGTGACGAAGTCGTGCTCGTCGTGCCGGTCGATCACCCGTTCGCGGGGAAACAGATCACGACGGATGATCTACTCCGCGAACCCCTCGTTGTCCAGCAGGAGGGTGCCGGGGTCCGCACCGTCGTCGAACGCGAACTACGCGCCCAAGGGGTGCGTATCCGCGATCTCAACATTGTCGCCGAACTCGGATTGCAAGAATCGGCGAAATCGGCTGTTGAGGCGGGGCTGGGGATCACGTTTCTCTCGAGGCTTGCTGTGGAGCGCGAACTTGATCTGGGATTGCTCGCATCTGCGACTGTCGAGGGTCTCGCGGCTGGGCGCCTGTTCTACTCCGTCCGCAGTGCTGCCCGGACACCGAGCCGGTTGGTGGCATCGTTTGTTGCCTTCTCACGACTCTCGCTGGGCGAGCGTGCGGTCTTTCCGGATGAGGTGCGCGAGCGTCCGATCCGCGGCGGTCGTGTCGGCTAGCAGCTTGCGTCCGCAGGGTGTGTTTTGGATCGCGACTGACGAGGATTTCGTGATGGGGGCGGATGCCACGTGGTGCGCGGTTGTGGCGTCCGCCCAACCGCGCACCACGTGGCATCCGCCCCCATCACAAAATCCCCCATCACGAAACCCTCGCCAGCCGCGCCTCACGCTTTCGCCTGCCGCTACCCTCTCCAGCAATGCCTGAAGTCGTCGCCTTCGATGCTGATGTCATCGGTCGTCATCGGACGGGTGACGAGACGGTGGCCACTGGGTTGCTGACAGCGCTGGCGGCGCGCGACGACCTGCCGTTCTCGGTGATCGCCTACGTGCGCGATCCCACGTCCGTTCCTGCTGCGATTACCGCCTCGGGGGTGGTCCATCCGGTCGCTGTCCGGGTGGCCTCGAACTACCGCCGTGTGGCGGTTAGCCTGCCGGCGCGCCTCCGGGCCGACCGTCCTGCGCTCTACCACGGCAACTATGTGCTGCCGCCGGGCCTAAGCTGCCCGGGCGTCGTGACGGTCCACGACTCGTCGTATCACTTCGCACCCGAGTTGATGCCGCGTGCCGACGCGCTCGCCTTTGGCCGCTTCGTGCCCTGGTCGATTCGTCGTGCCGCACGCGTCGTGACTGTTTCGGAGCACGCGCGACGCGACGTTCTCGCATCGGTGGCTGGCCTCGACCCCACCCACGTCGTGACGATCCCGAATGGCGTCTCGAGTGCGTATGCGCCCGACCCGACTGCGGCAGAACGCGTCCGCGCGCGTCACGGCATCGAGCCCGGCTACGTGCTCTTTATCGGCGCATTACAACCACGTAAGAACCTGTTGCGTCTCCTCGAGGCGTACGCACGTGTCCGCGACGGGCGCGTCGACATGCCACCGCTCGTGCTCGTTGGCAACGCGAAGCAGGACGAGCACGATCTCGCCGAACACATTGCGACGCTTGGTCTCTCCCGCGCCGTGCACCGGATTGGTTACGTGGCGGGGGAGGAAGCACTGCGCGACCTCTATTGCGCGGCCAGCGTCTTCGCTTTTCCATCACTCTACGAAGGCTTCGGTTTGCCCGTCGCCGAAGCAATGGCCTGCGGTACACCGGTATTGACGGCCGACGCGACAGCGCTGCCGGAGGTCGCGGGCGGAGCCGCAGTGCTCGTCGATCCACTCTCCGTCAGCGCTATTGCTGACGGCTTGGCGCGGCTCCTCGACGATCGGGCACTCCGCGAGCGGTGCAGCACAGCCGGTCTGGCCCGCGCCGGAGAACTGACGTGGAAGGGGGCAGCTGATCGCCTTGTCGAGGTCTGGCAGGACGTCCTCGCGGAGTCGCCGCAGCCGCAGCGCAGCGTGCGTCGCGTGGCAGCGGGCCCGCCGGCAGCGGTAGTTGCTGCGCTCACCTCGACCGGGCAGGCGGACGACCTCCCAGCTGCGATCGCCGGTCTGCGGCAGCAGGGGCTCGCTGACCGGCTGACCATCGTGGTCGTGGCGAACCGTCCCGGCGATGGTACGGTCGAGTTAGTCGAGGCGAGTTGTCCCGACTGCGTCCTCGTGCAGCAGCAGGACACACGCTCGTACGCGGAAAACCAAGCAGTCGCGTTTGCGGCGGCACCCGGCGACTACCTCGCGATCGTCAACCCCGACGCGATCGCTCAACTCGATTGCCTGTCGACGCTCGTGCGCTTCATGGAGCAGCACCCACGCTGCGGGTTGGTTGCGCCAACACTGCGCAACCTCGACGGCTCGTACCAAGAGGCCGCGCGTCGTTTTCCTGAGCCGCTCGGCTCGATTTTGCGCCGCACACCGCTACGGCGGGTGTTGTCCCCCGCACGCTTCGCCGCCGACCACTACCTCGGCGAGCCCACCGCCCCGCGCATGATCGATTGGTCATTGGGTGCGTTTTTGTTGATCCGGCGCGCCGCGTGGGATGACGTAGGCGGCTTCGACGAGGCCTTCGCGCCACTCTATGTCGAGGAGATCGAGCTGCAGTGGCGTCTCTGGCAGCGTGGTTGGGAAATTTGGCAGGAGCCGGCTGCCGAAGTCATCCACGCGCACCAGGCGGCCTCCGATGCGGCCTTTATTGACAAGCGAACGATCTGGCATTTGCGTAATGTCGGGCGCTTCATTCGGCGCCACCCAACGGTACTCAGCGGCCAGAGTCCTGGTCTCGCACCATCACAGCAGGGCGACTAGAGCAGCTCGCGATAGAGTGCGACGTAGTGCTCGGCCGCCGCCGCCCACGACGCTCCCTCTGCTCGTGCCCGCCCGGCGGCGATCAGCTCGTCGCGACGTATCAAGGCTTCGTCGATCCCCGTGGCAATGCTGCGGTCGTCGAATGGGTCCACAAGAATCGCGGCATCGCCACACGTCTCCGGTAGCGCGCCGGCACGCGCGGCGACAACGGGCGCGCCTGCTGCAAACGCTTCGAGCACTGGCAGTCCAGAACCCTCGTGGAGCGAGGGAATCGCAACCACGGCGGCATAGTGGTAGAGGCTGCGCAGTGCGCGATCATCGACGCGGCCGAGTCGACGGAGCCACGGGACGTTGGGCAGATCGTCGGCTCCCCAACCGTCTGCGCCAACCAGTACGAGTTGCTCGGTCGCGCCCGCATCGTGGCGCCGTTGCATCGCCTCGACGAGTCGTCGCAGATTCTTGCGTGGTTCAGGCGTGCCCACAGCCAGCACGTACGGTTCGGCGATCGCGGCCGGGTCTGGCGTACCCGCCCAGAACGGGTCGACACCGTTACGTACCACGTGGATGCGATCTGCGATGCTCGGGGCGAACGCGCAGACGTCGGCGGCAGTATCCTCCGAGACCGCCACGACTGCATCGGCAGCAGTGAGCACACGCCGGATGGTGCGCCGTGTGTAGTGCCGATTCCAGCGGTGGAGGGTCTCGGGATAGCGCACAACGGCGAGGTCGTGCACGGTCACGATCGTCGGTGGACGGGCGGAGTACAGCGGCCCGCGTGGCAGCGGTAGATGCAGCACGTCAGCGCCGCGTGCCAGGGCCTCGCGTCGAGCCCCTCGCGGGTACCACTCGAGATCAAGACGCAGAGCAAGCGCGCGTCGGGTCGAACTGTCGGGCGTGGGCGAGGAGCCGCTGCCGAGTCGCAGCAGATCGACGTCGGTGCGCGCGTCGAGGGCGCCGGCGAGTTGCAGCGTCGTGCGGGCCACACCGGCCTGGCCGAGGCGCGTCGCCGAAACATCGAGCGCGATCCGCAGCGGACGCGCCGCGTGGCTCATCCGCGAATCTGGCCCGAGCCGATGACGATGTACTTCGTCGTCGTCAGATCCTCGAGCCCAATCGGTCCACGGACATGCAGGCGCGCTGTCGAGTTGCCGACCTCGGCACCCAGGCCGTACTCGCCACCATCCGTAAAGCGCGTCGAGGCATTGACATACACGCAGGCCGAATCGACGCCGTCGGTAAAGCGGCGTGCCGCCTGCAGCGAGTCGGTCACGATCGCCTCCGAATGCCCCGTCGCATACTCCTCAATATGGGCGAGCGCGGCATCGAGATCGTCGACAACTCGTACGGCCAAGATCAGATCGAGATACTCGGTCTCCCAGTCCGTCGTGGTCGCCGCGACGAGCTCGAGGTCAACAGCAGCACGCGTGCGCTCGCATCCGCGCACCTCTACGCCGGCATCCTGCAACGCGCTCAGCACGGGCTGGAGTAGGTCGGTGCGGTCGGCGTGCACCAACAGGGTCTCAACGGCGTTGCAGACGCCTGGGCGCTGCACCTTCGCATTCAACACGATCGCGACCGCCATGTCGGCATCCGCATCGCGATCGAGATAGACGTGGCAGTTACCGCCCGCTGCTGCTAGTACCGGGATGCGGCTGCGCTCGAGGAGGAAGTCCTTGAGCGCCTCGCCACCACGCGGTACGACAATGTCGGCAGTGCTGGCATCGGCGACCAGGTTGCCGAGGTCCTCACGCGAGCACTCAATCGAGATCACTGCATCCTCGGGCAATCCCGCCTCAACCAAGCCAGCCCGCACGGCATCGCCGAGTGCGGCATTCGTGTTGCTCGCAGAGGCAGAGCCGCGCAACAAGGCGACGTTGGCCGACTTGATGCAGAGCGCGGCAACATCGACGGTCACGTTTGGGCGCGCCTCGTAGACCACGAGCACGCGCCCGATCGGCACGCGGACCTTGCTCAGCTCGAGTCCGTTGTGCAGGCGTCGATCGTCGATCACATGCCCAACGGGATCGGGCAGGCGCGCGACATCGCGCACTGCCTCTGCCAGCGCAGCGAGTCGCTGGTCGTCCAGCGTCAGTCGATCAACGAGCGCCGCAGATGTGCCGTCGGCAACGGCGGTGGCGACATCGGTGGCATTCGCAGCAAGGATCGCTGTGGCGTGCGCCTCAAGCTGGCGGGCGATCGCCTGCAGCGCAGCATCGCGCAGGTCCGTGTCGGCGTTGCGTAGCGCGCGGGCCGCGATGCGGCCGCGGCTGCTGATGTCTGCGTGCGTCATGCACAGAGGATATCCGCTGCGCGGCGACCGTTACGTCGTTGGCTCAGAATCGACCAGCACGAGTCGATCCCGATGCACGGCGGGATCTGCGCCACGCTTGCCAATCTGGCTCTTCAACTCGGTGTTGCTCCACTCGGCAACGCCGCGTGCAAAGACGCTGCCACTCACATCGACCAGTTCCACACCATCGCCCGCGCTAAAGCGACCCGTCACGCTACGAATGCCGACGGGGAGGAGCGACGCACCCTCCTGTTCGAGCGCCTTGCGGGCGCCGGGATCGACTTCGATGCGACCCGACGTCGGCAGGCCGTGTCGCAACCAGAGCTTGTAGGCGGATGGCGCATCGCTGCGGGCCGGAAAGCGTGTGCCGACTGATTCGCCGGCGACGGCTGCCGCGATCGCGCCGCTACGACCGCCATTGGCGATCACGCAGGCAGCACCGCCAGCCCGAGCCAGTTCGGCCGCGGCGACCTTCGACTGCATACCGCCACTGCCCCAGGCAGAACCCGTCGCGGTGGTTTCGGTCGCGGCCAGCGCCGAGCGATCGGGTACTTCGCGCACCAGCGCGGCATCCGGGTGTTTTGGATCGCGCGTGTAGAGCCCTTCCTGATCGGTCAGCAAGACCAGTAGGCGTGCTCTCAGCAGCACAGCGACCTGTGCAGCGAGCGCGTCGTTGTCACCGAACGTAATCTCTTGGGTCGCAGTCGAGTCGTTCTCGTTGACGATTGGCGTGATATCCCAGCCGAGCAGTGTCTCGAGTGTGTGGCGGGCATTGATGTACGACTCGCGACGCTCAAAATCGCCAGCAGCAAGCAGTACCTGGCCTGTCGCTCGGCCCGAGCGGGCAAGCGAGCGCTGCCACGCCTGCTGGAGCACGGCTTGGCCGACTGCAGCGGCAGCCTGTAACTCGGCGATCGAGCTGGGGCGATCTCCGCGCGCCAGTCGTCCCAGACCCAATGCGATGGCGCCCGATGAGACGACGCATATCGGATTCGTACGCGCGACCGCCGAGATTTCGTCAGCGATACGGTCGAGTCGACTGCGTCGCAGCCGGCCGCGCTCATCCACCAACGTGGAACTACCGAGCTTGATGACGACGGGACGGCGAGGCACCGCTATCGCAGCGGCCGGTCCCGACCGGCGAGCTTCCGCACCGTGTCGGCATCCTCGCCGTGGCAGATCAGCTCGTAGATCGTCTTATCGCTCTTGAGTGTCTGTCGCGTTGTCAACCTGCCGACAATCAGGCCCATGCGCTGGCAGAACGTCAACAGACGATCGCGGTCAACGCAGAGGAGACGCCAGACCTCTTCTTGCAGGTGTCGATCAAAGTCTGGCGCCATACCGACCTCGCCTGTCAAGGCGACGTCTATCGCCGCGCGATACATCGCTGCTGCATCATCGATTTCTGTCATGCGGCTCCAATCGCGTCAGACAATCGATCTAGGATTAGATCGACGTCAGTAGAGGTGATGTTAAGGGGAGGTGCCAAGAGCACCGATTCGATCACTCGAGAACCGAGTGCTGTCGGACAGGAGTAGATCATCAACTGCTGGTCGTGGGCGGCGGCAGCCACGCGGGCGGCGGCGCCAGGAAGCGGTTCGAGTCTTTCGCAATCCTCGACAAACTCGATGCCTTGCAAGAGACCGAGACCGCGGACCTGCCCGACGTGCGGGTTGCCAGATGCCAGTTGATCGAGGCCTGCGCGCAGGCGATCGCCCATCACCCTAGCGTTCGTCAGCAGGTCCTCGTCGCGAATAATGCGCACCATCTCGGCAGCCACTGCACAGCCGAGTGGATAGCCCGAAAACGTGTGCCCAACCGGAAAGCCATCGGGTGAGGCCATCAACACGTCCGCGACGGCACCCGCCACGAGCATGCCCGAGAACGGCACGACACCACTTGTCACGCCCTTTGCGAAGGTGATCACGTCGGGAGCCACCCCCCACTGTTCGATACCGAACCACGTACCAGTCCGACCAAAACCGGTGATCGTCTCGTCGCAGATCATCAGCACGTCGTGGCGCGTACAGAGCTCGCGCACCGCTTGCATGTAGCCCGCCGATGGCACAACAGCCGCACCGCTGGCGCCTGTCACCGGTTCGAGAAACACTGCCGCAACCGTCTCGGCGCCGCGTTCTACGATGGCATCCTCGAGCTCCTTCACTGCAAAAATGGTTTCTTCCGCGTCCGTCCGCCGGGCACGAATGTCCGCATTCGGTGTCTGCGCGACCGCGTTCTTCTCGAGCATCACCTCGAACGCAGCACGCCGCGATGTGCCCGACAACCCGAGTGCGCCCACCGTCGACCCGTGATACGACGGGTAGCGCGAAACAAACTCGACCTTACGTGGCTGGTCCCGCAACTGCCAGTAGAGCATGCTCAGGTGCATCGCAGATTCGACGGATTCCGAACCAGACGAGTTGAAGAACGCCCACGACCGCTGCATCGGTGAGATCTCGCGCAAGAGTTCGGCCAGTTCGAGCATCGGCTCGTTCGAGAACGAGAAACGATACGTAAACGTGACCTCGTCGGCCTGCCGCTTGAGTGCGGCAATCAGGCGAGGGTGGCAGTGGCCAAGGCTCATTACCATCGCGCCACCGCAGGCATCGATGTACTCGCGCCCGTCCGCCGTCCAAATCCGGCAGCCTTGCGCACGCACCGCGACCGGGAGTTGCCGGCCCGGCGTGGCAGTCAAGGAGTAGTCCGCGATCGTCGCCATCGTGCTGATAGTGTGCCGCACCCGCCCCAACCCGTGCGGGGAGGCGTCAGGCACGGCATGATGCGTATGTGGCTACGGGGATTCGACGATCGCGGAGCATACGCGTAGCGGGCTGCTTACTGGCAGTGGCCCTGCTCGCTGGCTGTGGCTCGTCGGGTGGAGCGACAACGAGCGGAGAGACCGTTGTCGATCCTCTCACCGAGACTGTCCCACCGTCGCGGATCAATGCGGCACTCACTCCCGAGGCAGGGATGTTTCGGCTCGTCGGCGCACCATCGTTCGCGTTGCGCCTCGTTCGCGTTGCTGCCGCTCGCGGATTTGTCGGCAGTGAGGGGCTCAGTCTGCGGATCCGCGAGGTGGCCTCAGTCGAGGCAGTTGCGACGGCATTCGAAACGGGTACAGCCGATGCCGCCGTCGTCTCGTCCGCAGAGGCACTCGAACTCGTCGCACAAGGCATCCCCTTACGGATCGTGCTGCTGATGACTTCCTCGGCCTCAGAACTATCGATCCTCAGTACGGAAGCGGTTTCTGATATTGGCGGACTCGCAGGACTGCGGGTCGCTGCCACGCCCGGCTCGGAAGCGGATCTGCTACTGCGCGGCACGCTCGCAGAGAGCGGTATGGAACCCGGATCAGTCACGATCGTGCCAACCGTCGGAATCGATCCCGGAGCGATGTTGACACGAGGAGAGGTTGACGCTGCAGTTGTCTCCCACCAGCAGTCGACCGCCGCGCTCCTACTCGACCCGACGCTACGAACACTCTACGCCGCCGGCGAACACCCGGGCTTTATCTCGCAGGTCCTCGTCGTACGCGACAGCATCTCGTACTCCAAGCCGGGCCAGATCCTCGCGATGGTGCGCTCTTGGCGCGACGTCTACGGCTTCGCCCGCGATCAACGCGACGTCCTAATCGCCGATCTTGCGGCGCATGGCAAGCAGGATCCTATCGCGACGACCAGCGACCTCGACGGATTGACGCTCTTCGACATCGAGGCCAATGCGGTCGATTTACTGCCGGGTGGCGAGTACTACGACGTAACAATCGGCGAGATCGAGACAGCACTCGTCGAGGCGGGACGCGTCAACGGTCTCGATAATCTCAAGGCGCTCGTCGATGGTGCTTTTGCACAGGCCGTCGCCAGTGCGCGTTGATAGTGCGATGGTTCTCGCCGCCGCTTCTGGAGGACTGTTCGTAGGCTGCTGAGGTCGAGGCGGTTGCTGCGGCGATCTTGACTGGCGCCTTCGGGTAGTGCAAAAAAAGGCCTGTGTCGTTTCAGCCCGTCAGTCGATGCGCGCGATGCAGACCTCGCCGTCACTAATCGAGATCGCCCCACCATCGTCGATCTGCAGCGTGTCCTGCTCACCCAAGACGTGCTCGTCACCATCAACCTCGATCGTCGCCGACGTACCGAGCGCGATTGCAAAGACAATCTGTTCTTCGATCTGCAGCGTGTCGCCAACCTGCAAGATGTCGACGATGCCGGTGGCGCGTGTGCGGTCCCACATCAGGTTGAGCTTACGACCCACCTGCGACGCCATCGTCAAACTCGTCGGCACGTCGCCCGCAAAGGCAATCGCCTCGTGCTCGCCCAGCGACTCGGGTGCCGCCCCCGCGATGGTCAACTCGACTCCATCGCCCTCAATCAAGACAAGGATGCGATCGACGTCTGGAAACTCCGAAAATGGACCATCGCCTGCGAGGTCCGCCATCGAAAGGCGCCAGAGGAACGGCGCCTGCGAGTCTCCAAGCGCGTCATCAATCGCGATCTGATGCGTTGTCCCCGCGCCATTGCGCCACGGCATCGCCTGATAGTCCGAATTCGGCAGGTGTGTGACAAGAGCCACTGGGGTAAGTATGCGCACACCGACGGATCCGTGTATCCCATGTACCATCCCCGCCACAGCACAACCTGCCGATGAACACCCTACCCCGCGTCACTCAAACCCGCCTCCCCTCCGAGGTATTCGACCTGCCGATCGATAAGATCCGCTCGGGCTACTACTCCGACGCGTACTTCAACCACACCCAGAAGGTGCTGGAGCGCGACGATCATCGCCCTCGCGTCCTGGTACAGGTCTTCCAACGCGGCCTCTCCGTACTCGGCGGCGTTGACGAGGCAATCGCGATCCTCCGCGAGTGCGCCGGCCTTGTACGTGACGACGGCGACTGGGAATCTGGCTGGGAGAGCCTCAGTGTCCACGCCCTCTACGATGGCGACGAGATCGAGCCATGGGAGAGCGTGCTGACGATCGAGGGCGACTACGCCTACTTCTGCCACCTCGAGACGGTCTATCTCGGCAGCCTCGCGCGCCGCAGTCTCGTCGCGACCAATGTGCGCGAAGTCGTACAGGCCGCGGCACCGAAACCAATCATGTACTTCCCCGCCCGACACGATCACTATCGCGTGCAGACCGGTGACGGCTATGCCGCCCACGTCGCCGGCGCGATCGGCGTCTCGACAGACGCGCAAGCCGACTGGTGGGGCGATCGCGGTCTCGGCACGGTGCCACACGGTCTGATCGCGACGTACGGTGGCGACACGGTCGCTGCCGCCGAGGCGTTTGCGCGCTGCTCAGACCCCGACCAGAACCTCGTGGTACTCGTCGATTACGACAACGATTGCGTGGCGACCGCACTCCGTGTCGCCGACGCTCTCGGTCCGCGCCTCTGGGGCGTCCGGCTCGACACATCCGGAACGATGGTCGACCACTCGCTGTGGGACAGCATGGGACGCTTCGACCCGCGTGGCGTTAACCCACAACTCGTCTGGAACGTACGCAACGCGCTCGATGCGGCCGGTCATAGCGCCGTGCGCATCATCGTCTCGGGTGGATTCAACGCCGCCAAGATCCGCGCCTTCGAGGCCGCTGGCGTTCCGGTCGACTCGTATGGTGTCGGCTCGGCGCTGATTCGTGGGCAATGCGATTTTACGGCCGATGTCGTCATGGTCGACGGCAAGGCGGGAGGCAAGCGTGGCCGCGACCCACTGCCGAACCCACGCCTCGAGCGCGTCGTCTAAGCCTCCTCGGATACGATGCCCAACTGTGTTCGGCGCACTCGGCATCCATCACCTCGGCATTGCCGTCACGGACCTCGAGGCCGCCGCTGCGCAGTATGCACTGCTGATCGGAACTACGATCGATCACGGCCACGACTCCGAGCAACTGGGCACGCGCGCACTCGCGATTCGCACGCCACAAGGCCCAATGATCGAGCTCGTCGCTCCCTATAGCGACGACACTCCGGTCGGGCGATTTATCGCCAAGCGAGGCGAAGGCATGCACCACATCGCCTACGAGGTTACCGACATCGACGTCGAAGTTACGAGGCTGCTCGCCGAGGGCGTAGAGATGATTGATGAGGTTCCGCGGGCGGGACTATTTGGTCTACAAGTTGCATTTATTCACCCGGACGCCGTTCGTGGCGTTCTCCTCGAACTCGTCCAACCCGGAGGGAATCAGCATGGCTGAGAGCGTGCGCGTTGAGATCGGTTTTGTCGGTGGGGGCTCAACCTCCGCGACGTTGTCAGATGCGGCCTGGAAGAAGCTCTTGAAGGCCGTCGAGAAGAGCGATGAGGGTGTCCTCGAACTCGCGTCAGAAGCAGGCGACCTGTTCGTGCGCACCAACCACGTTGCCTTTATGCGCGTCCAACCGAAAGAGGTTCGCGTCGGCTTCTAGTCGCCTCACCGATGCGGTTACAGCCGTCGACGAGACGCTGCTCGTGGCGGCTGCTGGTCTGCGGCGCCCCGACCTCGATCGTGGTGTGCGCGCGTTCTCGCGCCTTGGCAATCACGGTGTTGGTTGGGTTGTCCTGGGTGGCGTCGTGTCGCTCGCTCGGCGCGACGTGCGGCCCGTTGTGGCAACGGCCGCAGCTGTCTGGGGAACGCTCGCCGTCAACTATGGCGTCAAACTGGTCGTCAAGCGCGAGCGGCCGAATCTCGACGACGCTCCACAATCTATTGAGCCACCGAGCTCGACGTCGTTTCCTTCGGCGCACGCCGCGATGTCGTCCGCGGCCGCACTCGCGCTCGGTAATGCCGTCCCGATCGCGCGGGTTCCGCTGCGCATCGCGGCCCTCGCCATGACGTACTCGCGCGTGCATCTCGGCGTGCATCACCCGAGCGATGTCGTTGTCGGCTACACCCTCGGAGCGGTGACGGGTCGTATTGCCCGCGCGCTCTATCCGGCGCGGCGGCGCGGCTAACCGGCGACCCCGGATATCGTCACGTCTTGTGGCGAGTCTCGAAATCGGAATCATCGGTCTGCCGAACTGCGGCAAGACCACCATTTTCAACGCTTTGACGGGCGCCGGCGTTGTCATCGCACCGTATGCGGCGACCGAAGTATCCGTCAACACGGGCGTCGCGCAGGTGCCCGACGAGCGCATGGCGCCGCTGGCGAAGGTCGAAGATTCGCAGCGGCTCGTGCCGCCGACGGTGCAACTTGTCGATGTCGCTGGCTTGCAGCGCGGCGCGGGGCGCGATGGTGGTTTGAGCGGCGAGTTCTTGCAGGCACTGCGCGCCGCCGACGCACTGATTCACGTGGTGCGTACGTTCGAGGATGACGCCGTTTTCCATGTCGATGGTCGCATCGATCCAGCAGGAGATGCCGAGGGTGTTGACCTCGAGTTGTTGTTCGCCGACGGGATGCTGGTCTCGAAGCGTTTGGAGCGTCTCGAGCGCGCCGTCAAGGTTGGGCAGAAGGATGCCAAGGCCGAGGCGGACCTGCTCGCCGAACTAGCGACGCATCTCGATTCGGGTGCCACCGCCCGGACCTATGCGAAAGCGAAGCAACTCCCGGCAGAAGTACAGTTGGAGTTGCTTACCCTCAAGCCGATGATGTACGTGGCGAACACGTCCGAGTCGGGCGACGCAGCTGGTGTTGCGGCGCTTCAGGCCTATGCAGGCACTGCTGAGGTCGTCGCGGTTGCCGGCCGCTTCGAGGCGGACCTTGCCGAGATTGAAGACCCAGAGGAGCGCACGATGTTCCTCGCGGAGATCGGGCAGGAGGAGCCCAGCGCCCCACGTGTCGCGGCCGCCGCCTTCCGCATGCTCGAGCTGATTACCTTCTTTACGGCCGGCCCGAAGGATGTCTGGGCGTGGACGATTCGCCAGGGCAGCAACGCGGTCGAGGCGGGCGGCAAGATCCATACGGATATCGCCCGTGGCTTTATTCGCGCCGAGGTGATCAACTGGAAGGACCTTGTCGACGCGGGCTCACGTGCCGAGGCCACCAAGCTCGGCCAGCTACGCGTTGAGGGCAAGGATTACATCGTCCAAGACGGCGATGTCCTGAACGTGCGCTTCAACATCTAGTTGTAGTCCCTACATACGTTATTGACGCGGTCTGCTGGGACGGTTACGTCGCACTCGTGCGGTCCAATCGCACTAAAACTGCACAAAAGGACCCGGGTCCTTTTGTGCAGTTCAGGCCCGCCGAGGTCATCTAGAGCGAGAGGGTGCTCGGACCGTTGCGCTCGCGATCGCGCTCGTACTCCGCCAGCTTGTCTTCGCGTAGTAGCGTCAGCGCGATGTCATCCAAGCCGTTGAGCAGGTTCTCGCGCGTCTTGTCATCGACCGGAAATTCGATCGTCCGACCATCCGGCATCACGATCGTGCAGGCCTCGAGATCGACCGTGATCTCCGCCGGTGCGGCATCGAGCAACTCGCGCACCTCAGCCTCCGACAACTGCACCGTCAAGACACCAATCTTGGCGCAGTTCGAACGGAAGATGTCGGCAAAACTCGGCGCGATGATGACGCGGTAACCCCAATCTTGCAGGCCCCACGGTGCGTGCTCGCGCGACGACCCCGAGCCGAAATTTGGTCCAGCGACGAGGATCGGAGCGTTGCGAAACTCGGGGCGCTCGAGCACGAAGTTCTCCTCGTCCTGACGCCAGTCGAAGAACAGGAACTCGCCGAACCCGGTGCGCTCAATGCGCTTGAGGAACTGCTTCGGCATGATCTGGTCGGTGTCGACATTGGCGCGGTCGAGCGGCGCAGTCGAACCGGTAATGCGGATAAACGGCTCCATGGTGCTATGCCCACTCTCGAACGTCGGTTAGGTGCCCCGTGATCGCCGCCGCAGCAGCCATCTCGGGGCTCATCAGATGCGTGCGACCGCCCTTGCCTTGGCGCCCCTCGAAGTTGCGGTTCGAAGTCGACGCGCAACGCTCACCCGGCAGCAGAATGTCGGGGTTCATGCCGAGACACATCGAGCAGCCCGCATTGCGCCAGTCGAAGCCGGCGTCGATAAAGATCTTGTCGAGGCCCTCTTTTTCGGCCTGCGCCTTGACGAGCATCGAGCCCGGCACGACCATCGCCTGCACCGTCGACGCGACCTTGCGGCCCTCGACGATTCTCGCGGCAGCACGCAGATCCTCGATGCGACTATTGGTGCACGAGCCGAGGAAGACGCGATCGATCTTGATCTCCTGCAGCGGCGTGCCGGCCTTGAGATCCATGTAGGCGAGTGCCCGTTCCTCGTTCTCGGTTGTTGGTACGGGCACCGAACCGGTGATCGGTGCAACCTGCCCCGGGTTCGTTCCCCACGAAACCTGCGGCGCTAGCGCGGCGACGTCAACGATCTCGACACGGTCATACGTCGCATCCGCATCGGAGCGCAACTCGCGCCACTCAGCAACCGCCGCATCAAAATCCTTCGGCGCGCCAGGCCTGCCTTCCACGTAGGCGAACGTCGTGTCGTCGGGGGCGACATAGCCCGCCCGGGCACCCGCTTCGATCGACATGTTGCAGATCGTCATGCGGCCTTCCATCGACAGTGCGTCAATCGCCGGGCCCGCATACTCAAGAACGTAGCCTTGGCCACCCGCGACCGTAATCTGCCCGATCAGGCCGAGGATGAAGTCCTTCGCAGCAATACCCCAACCCGCGTCGCCCTCGAACTGCACGAGCATCTTCTTCGCCTTCTTCTGCGGCAGTGTCTGCGTGGCGAGTACGTGCTCGACCTCGCTGGTGCCGATACCGAAGGCGAGCGCGCCGAACGCACCATGCGTCGCCGTATGCGAGTCGCCACAGACGATTGTCATGCCAGGCTGTGTGACACCAAGCTCGGGGCCAATCACGTGCACGATCCCCTGACGCTTGTGCCCCCAGGGGTAGTAGGTAATGCCGAACTCTTCAACATTCTTGGCGAGCGTGTCGAGCTGCACCTTCGAGATTGGATCGCTGACACCATCCGCAACCGCGCTCGTCGGTGTGTTGTGGTCGGCCGTCGCGAGCGTACGATCGGGGCGCCGAACGCCACGACCTGCAAGGCGCAGACTCGCAAAGGCCTGGGGGGTGGTGACCTCGTGGATCAGGTGCAAGTCGATGAAGAGCAGGTCTTCGTCGATCACGTGTGCATCCCAGATCTTCTCGTACGTCGTGCGTCCCACCGCGGTGCTCCTTCGGCGTGTGTTGTAGCGGAACGTTATCAACGTCGAGGCCGTATTCTACCCAGTATGTCCACGCAGCAACCATCGCGTCTAGTTCGACGCTGGGAGAGCTTGGAGATGGGGTTGCAGTTTCTGATCGCCTACCCAGTACTGATTATCGCGATCACCTTCATTCACCTGACAGCGCTTAATCAGTCGCCCCTGCGCAGCACAGTCTACGGACTCTTCTGGGCCTTGCCCGCAGCCTTCCTCGTCGCGATCGCATCGCAGAATGAGGCGCGTAAGCGCCGCGAGCGCTCCATGGCGGAAAACGCTTCCGAGTCGACCGATTCGGTCGAGTCTTGAGCGATACCGCAACGCCCGGCCAACCCGCGCACACCAATCGCCGCATGTGGTTGACGCTGTTTGCGATGTGCTTCGCACTGTTCATGATCATGCTCGACAACACCGTCGTGAACGTCGCGCTACCAACGATCCAGCAGGATCTCCAGACAACACCGAGCGGTCTGACGTGGATCGTCAACGCCTACATCCTGGTCTTTGCTGCGCTGATTCTTTTGGGCGGCAAGCTCGGCGACCGCTTTGGGCGAAAAAAGATGTTCCTCGTTGGTCTCGTTGGCTTCACCGTCTGGTCGGCGGCCTGCGCACTCTCTACGACAACGGACCAGTTGATTGTGTTTCGCGCACTGCAGGGCACGGGTGCGGCACTGCTTAACCCACTCTCCTTGTCGATCCTCGTCGCGACATTTCCGCGCCCCAAATTGCCGCAAGCAATTGGTATCTGGGCTGGTGTCTCGGGCCTCGGCCTCGCGCTCGGCCCGCTTGTCGGCGGCTACCTGACGGACCGTGTCGGCTGGAGCGCCGTTTTCTGGATCAATGTCCCGATCGGCATCATTGCCGTGCTTGTCGTGCTGTTCGCGGTGCGCGAGTCGGCGGATCCGACCGTCAAGAGCCTCGATATCGTCGGCACGATCCTCGTGACGGCGGGGCTATTTGGTTTGACGTACGGGCTGATTGGCACGGGTGACAACGGCTGGCTGTCACCACGCACGCTGATCGTTTTGGGTGTCGCAATCGTCTTGCTGGGCGTGTTCGTTTGGTGGGAGTCGCGCCACGACCAGCCGATGGTGCCACTCGGGTTCTTCAAGAATCGCGTCTTCTCGACCTCGATCATTGTTGCTGTGCTGGTCGGGTTCGGCCTCTACGGCTCGTTATTCGTGATCACGCTCTACATGCAGAACATCCGCGGCTACGACGCAATCGGTGCCGGCATCCGGACGCTGCCGCTGACGATGGCTGTGATGTTCATTGCGCCGCTGGCCGGCAAGCTCAATGCGCGACTGGGATCGGCAAAGCTGATGGGTACGGGCATGGTGATGGCGTGCGTTGCAATGCTCGGGCTGCGCCTCTTCACGATCGATAGTCCGTACTCGCAGATCTGGCCGTTCTACGCGATTCTTGGCGCTGGTATTGCATTAACGATGCCGGCGATGAGTGCAGCGGCGATGGGCGCGATCGATCCACGTAAGGCTGGTGTCGGGTCGGGTGTGCTGAACGCTGCGCGGCAGGTCGGTGGCGCGATGGGGATCGCGGTGCTCGGCTCGGTGTCGGCTGCCATCACTGTTAAGACGTGGACCGAGGAGACGCAGGGTAGGGGTGGCATCATCGCTGTCAAGCCCGACCAGCTTAGGCAGCTTGTCGAGGGTGCCCAGTCGCGTCTGCTCAACGAGCTTGCAGGACCCGCGATTATGCGGCTTGGGCAGGAGGCGTGGATGACGGGCTTCCATGCTTCTGTGGTGGCGGGTGCCGGCCTGATGGGAGCCGCAGTGGTGGCCGTGATTATCGGCTTCCGGGGCGTACAGAAGCCGCAGGCGCTGGATTCGTCTGATCCGCCGCCACCCGTGGTTTTCAAGGCCTAGTTACGGTTGAGGTGGGCGGACGCCACATCCGCGGGGTTGTGGCGTCCGCACAACCCCGCGGATGTGGCGTCCGCCCACCTCAACCGTAACTAGGCCGATGGGTGTAGTGCGGTCTGGAGCCGCTGGCGGTACTTGATCGCGAGTGGATCACCGCTAGACCGCACGGTCATGATGCTGGCGAAGATACGCATGATCACGTCTTGCCGCTCCTGATCCGCCGTGGGGAGCAGGGCGAGCATCCCATCGAGACAGCCTTCGATGTCGTCGTAGCGTTGGATGCAGGCGCGAAGTTCGGGGTCGGACGACGAGTCGCCAAGCAGTCGAGCGCGCTCGTAGAGGCCACCGCCGAGTGGGTGGCTGCCGACTGTCATCAAGAGCATAGCGGCCTGCTCGTATTCCCCTCGGTCGAGGAGTAACTCGCCGAGTGCGAGCGTCGCTGGCACGTCGAATGGGGTTTCCGCGATGATGGCGCGCAAGGCCGACTCATCCGTTTTGTCGAACACTGCGGGTCGTGTTGCGGCAAGGGTCGTTGCGACACATTGCTGGAGTTCGTCCTGCGTGGCGCCGCCATCGACTGCGGCTTGGAGGATGCCGAAGCGCACCATGCGGATCGCTGGCACGGCCTGGATGCCGAACACGGCAACGCTATCGGGATTCGCATCAGCATCGATCTGGACAACTGTCAATGAGTCGCTCTGCGTCGTTGCGATGGCCTCGACGAGCGGGCGGACTTCTTGGCACGGCTCCGAGTCAACGAGTGTAAACACGACCATAATCGGGCGCGTATCGGAAGCGTCAGTGACAGCGTTTTGGAACGTGGCGTCGGTGACAGTGAGGATGGTCATGGGTTCTGTGGGCTCTGTGGGTCTTAGAACAGTGCCGAGGCGAGGCGCTTGCGATAGGTCAGCACGATTGGATCGTCGACGGGGCGTTCGGCGAAGACGCCAATCATCACGCGTCGAACGCGGTCTCGGCGAGCCTCATCAGCGCCGGGCAGCAGGTCGAGCATGGCCTGTAGGGACCCTTCGGGATCGCCGGCGAGTGTGGTGAGCGCGGCGGCGATCTCTGGATCAAGGTCGGGGTTGAGCACGATTTCGGCGCACGCCAACAGGCCATCGGCTTGGGGCGCGTGACGAATCGCTTCGAGGACCTGCGTCGCCTCAGACGTGTCGCCGCGGGCGAGCAGAATGCGGGCGAGCGCCATGCCGGCGTCGACGTCCGTCTCATCCTCTGCGAGCAGCGCCCGAAGGGACGGTTCGTCGACGGCAGCGATCACAACTTCTGCTTCGCTCGGCACGAGCTGGTCGAGGAACGCTTCGATTTGGGCGGGCGGTACGACGCCGGTAAACTCAGCGACCACCTGGCCGTTGACGAAGCCCTTGACGGCCGGAATGCCTTGGACGTTGAAGCTCTGGGCGAGTTGCTGATTCGCGTCGGTATCGACCTTGACGAGTTTGATGGCGCCGTTGCGCGATGCCACGGCGGCCTCGATCATGGGCGCGAGTTGCTTGCACGGGCCGCACCATTCGGCCCAGAAGTCGACGACGATGGGCGTTTGGTGCGAGGCGTCGATGACTTCGCGTTGGAAGTCGGCTGCGTTCACGTCGTTGGGCATATGCTCATCGTTGCAGATATCGGGTCCGCGTTGCGTGTGCGTGGCTGGGAAGGGCGTCTGACGCTCGGTCCGTGCGCGAACCCGTACCCTGACCGTGTGGTCAGTACGCGTGCAGCGATTCGACGGTTGAGTGTTGCGCGCGCGATTTCGGTGACGGGTTCGCAGGTCGCGTTGATCGCATTGACGTTCCAGATCTATCAGACGACGCAGTCTGCCGTGTGGGTTTCGGGCGTGTTTTTGGTGACGTTCGCGACGATGGGGATTTTGACGCCGATTGGTGGTTGGCTTGGCGATAGTTTTGATCGACGCTTGGTGATGATCATTTCGGATCTTGGCGCGGCGGTTGTGTTTGCGGTCCTCGTGTTTGCGGATCAGCCGTGGGTGCTGCTTGTGCTGGCGTTGCTGGCGACGGTGTGTGAGGTGCCGTTCTTGCCTGCGTCGCAGGCGGCGATTCCGAATCTTGCGGCGGACGAGGACCTCGCGTGGGCGAATGGTCTTGTGTCTCAGGCGTTTAGCGTTGGGATCACTGTTGGCCCCCTGATTGGCGGCGTGCTGGTTGGTGCTGTTGGGATGGGAGCGGCGTTTGGAATTAACGCCGTGTCGTTCCTTGTTTCGGCTGTTTTGGTGTGGAGTGTGCGCGGACGTTTTCAGGAGCAGCGCTCTCGACGGACGGCGCTGAACAGGGATCAGCCGAAGCTGCCGTTTACTGAGGGTCTGCGTGTGGCGTGGCAGTCGCGGGTGTTGCGGATTTTGATTTTGTCCGAGGTGGTGGCGTATAGCGTGGTCGGTTGGGCGATGGTGTCGGATGCGCCGCTGGCTGAGTTGTTTGGTACTGGTGCGATTGGTTTTGCCGCGCTGATTTCTTTTTGGGGGGCCGGCATGCTGATTGGGTCGTGGATGACGGGGCGGTGGATGGGGGAGCGGCGGATTGAGGTGAAGCTCTATTTCGCTGCATTTTTGATTGGTGGTGTGGCGATTGCGGTGATGGGTTTGAGCCCGTGGTTCATTCTGATTCTTGTTGTTAGCGTGATTGGTGGTGCGGGCTCTGGCGTGGGCAACGTGGCGCGTCAGACGCTGCTGCAGCGTGCAGTTCCCGATCGCATTCGTTCGCGTGTGTTTGCTGTTGCTGAGGTCACGTCAACGGCGTCGTTTACGCTCGGGCTGGCGCTCGCCGGTCCTGCAATCGCTCTGGTGGGCGTTCGTCACGCCTACGTCTTGTCGGGTGTCGTTTTCCTCTTGGGCGGTCTGATTCTGCTGCCGCTCCTGCGGCATCCAGAACAGGTTGTGGTTGAGGGCGACTGACTCGGCTGGGCACGATGGCCGGACATGATGGGCCCGGGCCCATCATGTCCGGCCTTAACAGGTGCGTTGGGTCGTAGCATCCGCGCGCGGACGCACAGCTTGCGCGCATGCGCAGCGTGCGCAGCAAGATTTGTGCGCCGCCCGTGCTGCGCGTGTGGAGTACGTGTCAGAGCGCGCGGATGTTGGCACGAAAAGTGGGCGGACATGGTGGGCCCGGGCCCATAAAGTCCGCAGCGGCTCGCAGCGAGCTTTGATTTCCACAACAGATGTGCGAGTATTCGCACATCCGTGCGACAAAGGGGCTTGTTGTGGCTATAACGCCGACCGATATTCAGGACGAACTCGTGGCACTCGCGCGCGACTTCGCCGCCAAGGAAATCCGGCCGGTGGCGGCACACTACGACGAAGCGGAAGAGACGCCGTTCGAGCCGTTCTACAAGGCAGCCGAGATCGGGCTCGCCTGCTACGACCTGCCGGAAGAGTTCGGTGGCGGCGGCATCCACGACCTCACCACCTGCGCCCGCATCCACGAAGAGCTGACGTATGGCGACGCCGCGATCGGCAACTTCATCGGTTCGGCCTCGTTCTTTGGAGGCGTCATCGTCGAAATGGGGACGCAGGCGCAGAAGGAGCGCTGGATCACGCCGCTCTGTGGTCCAAGGCCCAAGTTCGGCGCCCTCGCCACAACGGAGCCCGAAGCAGGCTCGGACGCCAGCGCGATCACGACGCACGCCGAACCCATCGACGGCGGCTACCGCCTGAACGGCTCGAAGACGTGGATCTCGAACGCCGGCGTCGCCTCGTATTACATCGTCTTCGCAACGGTCGCCCCGGGCACGCGCAGCAAGGGCATCACCGCCTTCATCGTCGAAGATGGCGATCAGGGCTTCGAAGTCGGCACCAAGCTCTACAAGCTCGGCCAGCGCGCGATTCCGACGCACGAGATCTTCTTCAACAACGTCTTCCTGCCAAAGGATCGCCTGATCGGTGAGGAGGGCAAGGGCTTCAGTGGCCTGATGCGCAAGTTCGATGAGTCGCGCGTCGTGCTCGCCGCGGGTGAGTGCGGCATCGGTCGCGCCGCCTTCGACTACGCCGTCGAGTACGCCACGGAGCGCAAGGCGTTCGGCGCACCGATCCACGTCAACCAGGCCGTCTCGTTCCGCCTTGTCGACGTCAAGATGAAGCTCGATCAGGCACGCCTGCTGGTCAAGCACGCAGCGCTGCTCGCCGACTCGGGCCAGCCATTCGCAACGGAGGCTGCGATGGCCAAGCTCGCCGCGTCGGAGGCTGCCTGGTTCTCTGCGTGGGCCTGCTGTCAGACGCTCGGCGGGTACTCCTATTCGCGCGAGTATCCGGCAGAGCGCTGGCTGCGCGATGCCAAGCTCGAAGAAATCTGGGAGGGCACCAGCGACATCATGCGCCTGATCATCTCCCGCTCCATGTTCCCCCGTGTCTAACCCCAGGAGTCGATAATGGATCTGAATCTTTCCGCGCACGAGCTGGAGATCCAGCAGCGCTCCCGTCGCTTCTGTGACGAGCACCTGCTGCCCCTCGAGATTCAATGTGACGAGCAGGACGGCCTCACGCCCGAGCAGCTCGCCCCGACCTATCAGGGCGTCCTCGACGTGAACCTCAACGCCGTCAACATGGCGGTGGAGTGGGGTGGGCAGGGCATGACGATCTTCGAGCAGGTCCTCTCGCAGGAGCAGCTCGGCCGCTCGACGAACGCGCTCTGGGACGTCGTCTGGCGCCCCGCCAACGTGCTCAAGTACTGCACGGAGGAGCAGCGCGACCGCTGGCTGCTGCCGGAGATCGTCGGCAAGCGTCGCTCCTGCTACGCCATCACCGAGGCCGACGCGGGCTCGGACCCGTCGGTGCTCGCGACGAAGGCTGTGCGCGATGGCGACGGCTTCGTGCTGAATGGCGAGAAGTGGTACGTCACCGTCGGCGACGTCGCCGATTACCAGATCGTTGTAGCCGACGTCCCGGGCGAGGGTCCGACGTCGTTTCTGATCGACCGCGATCTGGAGGGCGTGGAGCAGTTCCGCGTCCCGCGCTACATGCACCACTTCGTCTATGAGCACCCGATCTTTCGCTACCACGACGTACGTGTCGGCCCGGAGGCCGTGCTCGGTGATGTTGGTGAGGGCTACAACCTCACCAAGGAGTGGTTTATGGAGGAGCGTCTGATGATCGCGGCGCGCTGCCTCGGCGGTGCCGAGCGCTGCCTCGAGGACGCCTTCGGCTACGCCTTGGAGCGCGAGCAGTTCGGCGAGCGCATCATCGAGTTCCAGGGTGTGTCGTTCCCCCTAGCCGAGGCCGTCGCTGATATCGCAGCGGCGCGCGCCGTTACCTATCAGGTGGCGTGGGAGGTCACGCAAGGCACTATCGATCCGAAGACGCTGCATGCGAAAGCGGCTTCGATCAAGCTATTCGCTTCGGAGATGGCCAATCGCGTCGTGGACTCGTGCGTGCAGGTGCTCGGCGGGCGCGGCTATATGCGCGAGAACGCGGTCGAGCGCTTCTATCGCGATCTGCGTGTCGATCGCATTTGGGAGGGTACGAGCGAGATTCAGAAGGTCGTCCTCGTCAATGAGATGCGCAAGCGCGGCACGCACGCAGTCGCTGCGTGGCCGCAGGCGGGCTGATGCCGCGGGCGTCGGTTGAGGCGCTGCGGCGCAATGAGATCATCAATGGTGCGATTCGGCTAATTGCGCGTCAGGGCTATGAGGCGACGACGATGCGTGCGCTGGCGGCCGAACTTGATGTCTCGACGGGCACGATTACCCATTGGTTTGCGACGAAGAATCAGGTGCTGGGTGCTGCGCTCGAAGAGGTTGCCGATCGCGTCGCGCGGCGTAGCGATGACGCGATCGCAGGGCTAACGGATCCACGAGAGATCCTGATTGCGCTTGGTGATGCTTCGATCCCTGAGGGGCTCGAAGCATTTGAGGAGCAGCGGGTCTGGCTCGAGTTAGCGGCGCGCGCGTCGAGGACTCCCGAGTTGGCGGAGCGTCACGAGCGTCTCTACGACGCGTGGCGCAAGCGCATGGAGCGCACGGTTCGGGCGGGCATCACGGTCGGCGATTTTCCTGATTTGAATGCGGCCGAGTGGGCCCGTACCTATGCGGCGTTGATCGATGGGCTCGCGTTGCATGTGCTGTTGCATCCGGGAGCTGTCACGCCTGCGGCGGCGCGCGGCGCCATTCGCGCACACGTTGCGGCGTGCGCGCGCCCGAGAGCCACGCGCAGGCGCGAGCAGTGACACTCGGGCGTTAGCGGTATCCGTCGGCGAACTGGCGCGCTGTGCGCGCCGACAGGCCGTGGCCTTGCACGGCAAAGCGCATGGCAGCTGCCTCGAACGTGGGCGGTAATGCTCCGATCCGATCGCCGACGAGCTTGCGGCAGATTGCGAGGTAGGCCGCCTTGTCCTGGCGCTCGAACCGGATGCGGCGCCCGAAGCGGGCGGCCAGCGCCACCTTCTCGCCCACCGTTTCTGCCACATCAACATCGTCGGCTCGCTCGGCGTGTGAGGAATGCATCAGGTTGAGGCGGTTCGAGGTCGCCCACACCACGACGTTCGGCGGGCGTTGTGCGACGCCGCCATCGAGCGTGGCACGTAGCGTCCGGTCGAGCCGCTCGCCGTCGTCAATCACGAGGTCGTCGAGGAACAGGATCGTGGGTGGGCCCTCTCCGCGCAGCGCTGCCAGCGCGTTCTCGACATCGTCGAGCTGGTCGCGCTCGACCTGTACGAGTCGCACGCCCTGCCCGGCGAAGGCGTCGGCACAGGCGCGTACCGCAGCAGACTTGCCGGTGCCAGGGAGTCCGTAAAGCAGCGCATCGTTGGCGGGACCCCCATTGACGAAGGCGGCAAGATCCTGGAGCAATGGCGCGCGCTCGTTCTCATAACCGACGAGGTCGTCGAGCGATATGCGATCTGGCGCATCGACCCCGACGAGCGCGCCGTCGAGCCAGCGCAGCACGCGATAGACGGCGAGTTCGCCCACGCCCTGTTCGGCATGGAAGCCCGCGAGAGTGGAGGACTGCTGTGCCCAATCCGACGACCTAGCAAGCACCTCAGCAAGGCCGAGTGCAGCGGGCGGCATGGCATGGCGCACCGCGTCCGACAGGGGTTGCTCACCAATCGCACCGTCGAGGCCGTGTCGCGCCAGCAGGCGCACCGCATCGCCATGGGCAAGCACGGCGAGCCGCGCGAGCTCGGCTGCGGCTAGCGCGATACGGGGGTCGTCGACCGCCATACCTTCGCGCGCGGCAAGTGGGAACGGGCCCTCCGATGCCAGGACGGCAAGCGCAACGGCCAGCACGAATGGACGGTCGAGGGCCATGGTCGCCCGCGCAGCTTCGGCAGCAACGATCTCATCGTCAGGAATCTCGGCGAGATCGAGCAGTGGCCCGATCAGGGCATCCTCGTGCAGATCGGCGTACGCGACGAGCGGAGTCGTCATGGGCGTTCGTGTTGGGCTGAACGACCTGCATGACGGAGCGCAATGCCGTTGAGGGCTTCGAGGATCGTGCGCTGTCCTGCCATCGCCGTCACGTCTGCGTGATCGTAGGGTGGCGAGACCTCAACGAGGTCGAAGGCTGCGATGTCGAGTTCGCTTGTGACGGTCCGGACTGCACGGAACAGTTCGCGGGTTGTCAGGCCGCCGGGCTCTGGGGTGCCGGTGCCTGGGGCATAGGCCGGGTCGAGCACGTCGATATCGACGGTCAGGTACGTCCGTGGTGCCCGGGCGCGAGCATGCTGAATGGCCTCGAGCACCACATCCATAATGCCGCGATCCTCGACCTCATCCATCGTCGCCCACTGCATGCCCTGCTCGCGCATCCACTGGAACAGCTCGGGACCGGGCCAGGTGCCGCGCAGACCAATCTGAAAGATGTTCGCACCATTGAGGTGACCCTTTTCGATTGCGGCGCGAAACGGGGTGCCATGTGGCGGCTCGCCCTCCTCGGGGATCCCCGTATCGGCGTGCGTGTCGAAGTGGATCACCGAGTAGCCATCCGCGCCGAACTGCCCGTGCATCGCTTGGAGCATCGCGTGCGAGAGCGAATGATCGCCACCGATCACGACCGGGATCGTGCCCATCGCCAGCGCGGCACCGGTGGCTTCCACCAGCAGCGCGTGTGAGCGAGGCAGGTTGCTCGCGATCACGTCAATGTCGCCCCAGTCAACGATCTTGAGTTCGGCAAGTGGGTCGATGCCGGCGTGCATGCTCGGGCGCTCGCCGGTCTGGTTGACGTCCTCGGCCGTACGGACGGCCTGCGGCCCAAAGCGCGTACCGGGACGATAGGAAACGCCCTCGTCGAAGGGCGCGCCGATGATCACGACATCAGCGGCTGCAACATCTTCGCGGGTTGATGCCAGCGGGACGCCGCAATAGGTTCGGACGACGCCATAGAACGCGTGATACGAGCCGTGGACAGGATCCGTCTGGTCACTCACTGCTCAGAGATGTCCCAATCGTTCTGGACCTCGGCACTTGTGGACGCGGAGATGAAGCAGTCGCGCTCGGCCTTGCCGATCAACTCGCGGGCCTGCTCGGCCTGGCCCGTAGCAACCACGACCGTCGGGCGCTGATGTACGTGGACGAAGGCGTACCGACCATCCTCGACCCGCCGCATCACGGTGCCACCAATCTCGGAGGAGTAGTCGATCACTTCAACGCCCTTGTGTTCGGCGTGTGCGAGGTACGAGATCATCGTGCACGATGCGAGACTGCCAAGAAAAAGATGTTCTGGGCTCCACCGATCCACTTCGCCCATCGGAAAGTCGGCGGGAGGTCCCGACAGGATCGTGGGACGACCATCTGTCGAAAGAGACGATGCGCGCCGCCCTTCCCACGCCATGCCAACCTCGTATTGGAAGCGTTTCTGATTCGGCACGGAGCCATTCTACTCATGTTGTGGGGAGCGCCGCCGAGTCGCGCCTGTCATGCCATGCTTCCGCCTGCGCGGGAAACCTTCGCCGCAAATGACTGGGCTCCAATAGGATCCCGACCGAATCGCATTCTCCTGAGGAGACGCACCGTGGAAGCCTCGAACACCGAACCCGATACCGAAACTGAGATCGAGCCGACGGCGGAGGCCGCGAGCGACGCCGTTGAGGCGGTTGCTAGCACCGAAGCAGAGGTCGTAGCTGAGGCAGAAGTCGCCGCCGATGGTGAGGCTGAGGTCGAAGCGGTGCCGGTTGTCGACAACCCGGAGATGGATGTCGCTGGCGAGGCCGCCGAGGAGTACGAGGTCGCAGAGGTTGCAGTGGCTGTTGCAGTTGCTGAGGCTCCCAGTGTGGCCCGCGTCTATATCTGCAAGTACGGTCACCGCACTGTTTCGCTCTGGTCCGTCCCCGAGACCTGCCTGCGCCGCGTCAAGGGCCACATCTGCGGCGAGGCCGTCGTGCCGCTCGCAGACGCCCCGGCAGACGCCAAGGAAAAGATGCTTAACCCGCTGAAGGCCTCCAAGAAGGCCGCGAAGAAGTCGTAATGGCGATGCCAGAACTGACGGACCCCCGCTCGTTCAATTGGACCACAGCGCTTTCCGATGACGAATGCTCCCGCATCGTCCTCTCGCCTTCGGGTGAGATGCTCGACGACGGTGATTGGTACCTCGACGCGACGAGTCCGAATCGCGGCCCGGTGCTCGCGCTCGAGGGCGAGTTCGTGCCGTTGCAGGGCGTGTACATTCGCCGCTCGAAGAATGGCGAAGAGTTGTGGGGCCGTCTGACACTTGCCGCTTCCGGCAAGCTCTAGCACCGCACCTAGGCAATCGGCCGTGGCGGGACTTTCTGCGATATGTTCAACGTCCCGGCCCCGACGAAGTTGCCCCGTATGAGCACTACCACCGCGTTTAGTGTGCCCAAGACAGTTACTGACGATGTGGTCGTGGCAACGGATCTGACCAAGATCTACGGCGATGGCGATTCTGAGGTCCGTGCCCTCGATGGCGTCTCTGTCTCGTTCCCGAAGGGTCAGCTAGCCGCCGTGATGGGCCCATCTGGCTCGGGTAAGTCGACCTTGATGCACATCCTTGCCGGGCTCGATCACCCGACCTCAGGCAGCGTGATGGTGGACGGTACGGAGCTCGTGGGCCTCAATGATCAGAAACTGACGCTGCTCCGTCGCGACAAGATCGGCTTCGTCTTCCAGTTCTTCAACTTGTTGCCAATGTTGACGGCGAAGGAGAACATCGAGCTGCCAATGAAGATCGCGGGCACGACGCCGGATGCGGAGTGGCAGGACAAGCTGATCGAGGCAATCCAACTCGGCGATCGACTCTCGCACAAGCCGGCAGAGTTGTCTGGTGGCCAGCAGCAGCGGGTTGCCGTGGCACGGGCCCTGCTCTCCAAGCCAGCCGTCATCTTCGGTGACGAGCCAACAGGTAACCTCGATTCGAAGACCAGTGGCGAGGTGCTTGTATTGCTGCGCCGCGCCGTCGAGGAGTTCGGCCAGACCGTGATCATGGTCACGCACGATGCGAGCGCGGCCGCCATCGCTGACCGTACGCTGTTTCTGCGCGACGGTAAGATCGTGCGTGACGCAGGGCATCTCTCGGCCAGCGAGATTCTCGACACGATCAAGACGCTGGAGTAGTCGTGGTTGCTCTTGTGCTCCGAGGGCTCGCAACCCGTAAGTTGCGTTCATCCCTCACCGCGATTGCGATTCTGCTTGGGGTCACGATGATCTCGGGCACGCTGGTCCTGACTGATCAGATCGACCGCGCCTTCGTCCAGATTTTCGAACAAGCCAATGCCAAGATCGACGTGGTCGTCAAGCAGAAGCCGCCGTTTAAGAACGATCAGACCGAGGTTTATCTCGAGGCGAATCTCGTTGATGCCATTCGAACAGCGGATGGTGTGCGAGCAGCTGAGCCGTTTATCCAAGTGCAGGGCTACCTGATCGCGAACGGTAAGACGATGGATCAGACCGGTGGCGCCCCGGCCTTCGTCTTCAGTAGCCTGCCCGAATCACTCTCGCCCTACACGCCGATCGAGGGTCGTCTGCCGGTCAAGCCAGGTGAGGTGGCAGTCGCCAAAGAGATTGCGCAGAAGGGCAGTATCAGAGTCGGCCAGCAGGCAGAGTTGGCAACGCAAGATGGCACGAAGCCCGTCACGGTTGTCGGCATCGTCAAGTATGGCGACGGTTCGACGTCGCTTGGAGGTTCCACGACGGTGCTCGCAACGTTTGCCAACGTACAGCAGTGGTGGTCGCTGGAAGGGAAGGCGAGCAGCATTTATGTCAAAGCAGCGGATGGTGTCGCAGCGGATCAACTACGGAGTAATGTGCGTGCCGTCTTGCCGCAGCCTGAGCTGACGGTCCAGACGGGCACGGAGGAAGCAGCCGAACAGGCCAGCATTCTCAACAATCTGATTGGGCGCATCATTCGGTACGCGTTGCTCGCCTTTGCCGGTGTCGCTGTGCTGGTCGGTGCGTTCATCATCTACAACACGTTTTCGATTACAGTCGCGCAGCGTACCCGCGAGTTCGCCATGCTTCGCACTATCGGTGCGTCGCGGCGGCAGATCCTCAGCTCGGTCATTGGTGAGGCATTCCTGATCGGTCTAGTGGCGTCGCTGATCGGCATTGTGCTTGGTCTCGGCTTTGCTTGGGCACTCAACAAACTGTTTGGATTGATTGGCTTTGGCTTGCCCTCGACAGGACTGATATTGTCGCCAACGACGGTCGTCGTCTGCCTGCTTGTTGGTGTCGGCATCACGGTGCTGGCATCGATCTTCCCCGCCTTACGGGCCACAAAAATCGCACCAATCGCAGCACTGCGCGAAGGTGCGACGCTTCCGATCAGCCGTTTTGCACGATTCTCGCCCGTCATCGCAGCGTTGATTGTGGTGTTCGGAGTTGCCGGCATGGTCTATGGCCTGGCCAGCGATGCTTCGACGACGAATCGACTGTTCACTCTTGCTGGTGGTGCGATCCTAATCTTTATTGCAGTCGCCATGCTTGCGCGCTACATCGTGCGCCCGGTTGTGCGCGTTCTGGGCGTGCCGATTATGAAAGTCGCGGGTGGCGTCGGCCGTATTGCCTCCGACAATGCGGCCCGCAATCCGGCCCGCACTGCCGTCACCGCGGCGGCGCTGATGATTGGTATCGGCCTCGTTGTGTTCGTCACGATCTTTGTGGGTGGACTTAAAGAGTCATTTACGGGTGCAATCGACACGTCACTGAAAAGCGACGTGACGGTGACAGCGCGCGGCTTCGGCAACCCACTCCCAGCCGCCGTGCTTCCGGTCGTGTCGGGTGTGCCGGGTGTTGAGGTCGCATCCCCGGTTGGTGGCACTGCTGTGCAGATTGATCGTGGTAGCTATGCGCTGATCGGTGTCGACCCAGCAACGATCGCCGAGGTCTATAGCTTCGACTGGGTATCCGGTTCGGACGCCCTCGTCACGAGCCTCGGCACGGACAGGGCGCTGGTTGAGACGAGCATTGCTGATGGCCTTAAGATCACGCCGGGTGATACGATCACGGTGCAGTCAATCAGTGGTGCGAGCGGCAGCTTTCGCGTCACCGGCACCTATACCGACCCGACGATCCTCAATGGTGTCGTCGTCGACCAAGCCGCCCTCAAGCCACTTTTGCAATCGAATGCCACTGGCCTCAATACAGTTTTTATCAACGAGGTAGCGGGCGCCGATGCGGATCGCGTACAGGCCGCTATCGAGCAGGTATTGAAGCCGTACCCGACCGCCAAGGTACAGTCGAATGCGCAGCAGAAAGAAGAGGTTGCTTCGGGTATCAACCAGATCCTCGTGATCTTTTACGCTCTGCTCGCACTCAGCGTCATGATCTCACTGTTTGGCATTGTCAACACGCTCGTGCTGTCGATCTTCGAGCGCACGCGCGAGATCGGCATGCTGCGCGCGGTGGGTACGACGCGGCGCCAACTGCGCGCGATGATCCGTTGGGAGGCGGTTATTACATCGATCATTGGTGGTGTACTCGGTGTCGTGCTCGGCACGCTGTTTGGCTGGGCGGTCTGTAAGGGGCTCGAGAGTGAGGGCATTGTATTTATCTTCCCAACGTTGCAGATCGTGATTTTCCTCGCAGTGTCAATCGTCGCTGGCATTGTGGCGGCGATTCTGCCGGCGCGCCGAGCGGCTAAGCTTGACGTGCTCGCCGCGCTGCAGTACGAGTAGGCGGAAATACCCGATGATGTCGGGCATGAGCGACACGATCCTCGTGACAGGAGCCACCGGCTTTCTCGGGCAGGTGCTTGTGCCTGCGCTGCTCGCGGACGGGCACACGCTGCGGGTACTCGAGCGGACGCAGTGCGCCGCGTTCGATGCGCTTAGCGTCGAGCGCGTGCGTGGCGATGTCGGCGATCCGGCGTCGCTCGCAGCGGCCTGCAAGGGCGTGGCGCGTGTGATCCACATGGCGGGGCTCGTGTCCCATGCTGAGGCCGACCGCGAGCGTCTGATGCAGGTCAACGTGACGGGTACGGAGAATCTGCTGGCGGCCGCCCGCTTGGCAGGGGTCGGGCGTGTTGTGCACGTCTCCAGCATCGCCGCGGTCGGCACGACGGACGATCCTGCGGTGCCGCTCGACGAGGATTCGCCCTACTCGCGCACGGCGGCAACGTTTCCGTACTCATTGTCGAAACGCCTCGGCGAGCAGGCTGCATTGGCGGCTGCTGCGACCGGGCAGGATGTGGTTGTAGCCAACCCGGGGCATGTGCTGGGGGCGGGGGATGTCAATGGCATCTCGACGTTCCATATCAAGAAGATGCTGACGGGCGAGTTGCGCATGACACTGCCGGGTGGCATTAGCTATGTCGATGTCAACGACGTCGTTGCTGGCATTCAGCTCGTGCTCCACCAGGGCGAGCGTGGCCGCCGCTACATTCTCGCGACGCTCGATGGCTCGCTCTCGCATGTCGAGTTGAACCGTCGCGTCTTGCAGATGGCGGGGATCGATCGCCGCATCGTGCACCTGCCGGGTGGTCCGGTGGCGTTTGTGGGCAAGATTGCCTCGAAGCTGCACATTCCGCTGCCGGTCGATGCCACCGAGCTGGACTCGGCGCGGTATTTCTGGTTCTGCTCCAGCGATCGCGCGATCAGCGAGTTGGGTTACGCGCCACGGCCGATCGACGAAGCGATTCGTGCCACGATCGACTGGTATCGCGAGCGCGGCGACGTTGCCTAAGCCAGCGGCCGTGACGAGCGCAGTGGGCGGGAACGAGGTCGTATGCCAGGCGCGATGATCGCGGTGCTCTGGGGTGCCTCGTTTGCCGTGGGCATCTGCTGGCAGTGGCGCTCGCCGCAGACTGCCGCACTGTGGAACAAGCGGATCTTCTACTTCTACTTTCACTTGCTGGCTCCGGTTGTTGTGCTCTTTGCCTACACGGTGGTGCCTGCCGATCGTGCGACGCTGATGGGGCTTACTGCGGTGATTGTTGCGTCGTACGCCGTCCTTGGCATTGGCTTGCTCTATGCCCGCAAGGCTGGTCGCACGCGTGGTGAGCAGGGCGTGCTCGCCCTCGGCAGCGGCTTTACCAACACGGTCACGCTTGGCTATCCCGTGATCAGCGCGGTGTTTGGTCCCGCCGGGCTGGCACTGCAAGTGCTGTTTGGGCAGTTTATGTACCTGATCCCAATCGTCTCGATCTCGACCACGATTGCCGCGCACTTTGGTAATGGTTCGAGGCCGCGAACCTGGCTCGGCATCCTGCGCCAGATCATCAATGTGCCGCTGATTTTCGCGGCGATCGCCATCACCATTCGGGCCCTCGGGTTCGACCTCGCTCCGTACGTGACGGAGCCGTCGAATTGGGTCGTCTTTGCGATGGGCCCGATCGGGTTCCTCGAGCTTGGTCTGGCACTTCCGCTCAACCGACCCTCGCACGATTTTGGGGATCTGTGGCGCGCGGCCGGACCGATTCTGATTCGTCTCTCGATCGCGCCGGCCATGCTCTATCTGGTCGATCTGGCGATTGGTGCTGACGTCCCGCAGGTCTACTACCTCGCGATCATGATGCCCGCCGCCTTCCACACGCTGATTCTCGCCCGCGTCTATGACCTGCCCGGGCAGATGATGCGGCTGATCGTCGTGATGTCGACGGTGATCATGATTGCCGGCATCGTGGTCGGTCTTACGATCTACGGTTAGGACGCCACAACCGCGCGGATGTGAGGTCCGCCTTCTCGCAGATGGGCGTCAGCCCGTGCCGGCAGCGTAGAAGCTGTCGGGCAGTTGGCGCAGCTGCTGGGCGCAGTCGGTGCCCTTGACCTTGCGGCGCCAGTTATTGCCCATCATCGCGGCCTGGTCACGCAGCGCTTGTGCCTGCTGGTCCGAGAAGTTCGTGCCCCATTTGTCGGGTCTTGGGTTATAGGTGTCGTTGCCAAAGGCAAACGCGGGGCCCTGTAGCATGACGCGACGATCCGGCGCCATGCCGGGTCCGGCGATCGTCACGGAGTAGATGCCGTCCTTCGATAGACCGGTTTTGCCTTTCGAGCCGCCTTTCGGCGAGAACTCGTAGCAGAAGGTACCGTTCGGCTTCTGGGTCAGCACACCGACATTACGACGCCAGCCCCTGCCGTAGTCCGAGTTCCACGAATCAATGTAGGCGTTACGACCAAAATCGTTTGTTGGTGCGCCGTACTTGTTGCCCGGTCCCCAGACGCCGACGCCGCCATAGCTGAACGAGCCGAACAGGTACGGGAAATGCCGTTGCTGGAGGTAGCCCTTGTAGCCGCCGGGGCTAAACTTCGACCAGCGCAGGTACGAGAGCAGCGTCGGGAAGCCGTCGAAGGTTTGCGGGCCGAGCGGAGCCAGGTTGTATTGCGACTGCAGGGCGCCGCCAGCAGGGTTGGCGTCTGCAGGCTCATTGGTTGGAACGCCATTCGACGGTACTGACGACAGTCGTAACGAGTACGATCCACCCATTGAGCCACCAAAATCCGGTGAGAACTGAGTCCACAGCTGCAGATACCAGACGGTATTACCGATTTCGCAGACCTTCGTAATAAAGGGATTGTCCTTACTATAGCGGGAGAGATCAACGCCTGACGGTTGCACCAAGCCCCCAACGAACAGGGTGTAGCTCAGAAGTGTATTGTCGCAACTGGCCGTAGGGACCTTTTTGGCGAGCCACGCATCAGTTGAAAAATACCGAGGTTGCTTGCCGGGGGTAACTTGGACCCACTGCACTTCCTTCTCATTCCAAAATAGGAATACTAAGTCACCCGTTATTGTCTGGCCTACGCGTCGCGGCTCCGAGTCCGGCGTTCGACCAATCAGGATGCTCGCGTCAGCGTTTGTTGCCCCCGCACCCACTACGAGCGCCGCGCAGGTCAGTACGAGCAGTAAGCGGCTTCGAGAACGCATCGCGCGGAAGGTACCAGAAGATGCGCTAGGTCATCGGGATGTGCCGCAGAATATGCGGCTCGACGCGCTCGAAGATCTCGTTTAGCGTCTCGCCCGTAATCGTCAACCCGTGGTTCTTGAGGCCGATAATGGCGTGTGCTGGATCGGGCTGCACGCGCACGAGATCGGCCACGGCGTCGGCCAATTCGGCCGTGCCGCACGGATAGTTGATCTCTGTTGCGTCAACGCCCTCGACCCAAGCGTGCACGTGGATAATCGCGCCCACGCTCGGGTGCTCCGCATAGATCTTCCAATGCTCGATTGCGTCGACGGATACGCGGCGCGGCTCGATGCCCGGTGGCACCGACATCACCATCGCCTGCTTGGCCTGGTCATAATCCGTCACCAGCAGCATGTCGCGGCCGATGTCGTGCAGGTTCGACTTGTCGACGCCGGAGGCGCTCATCCAGAAGCGAGTCGCATCCTTGCGGGCCGACAGGTTGCCGTAGGACAGGCCGCCGATCGAGTAGAGGCGCTTGACGTGCTCGAGGTCGCGCTTGTCGAGGTAGTTCTCGATCGGGAACGGTGCGGGGAGCAGGTTCATGGCATCGAGACGCTCGCCCGCTGCCGTCAGCGCTGCCGTCACCTCGTCGCCATCCCAGAGTTCGGCTTCGAGATCCGTATTCCAGATGTTGTCGATCACGAGATGGCTTTCGGCGAGTGGTGCGAGACGCTCAGCGAGCTTGTCGTAGAACGCGTCCGAGCCATCGTCGACAACGGCGTAGTTGCCTTGCTCCATCGTGCCGAAGCGCGCCTCCGTGCCCGGCACGACGCGCATCGAAACGTTCGACAGGGCGCGGACGAGCACGGGGTAGTAATCGCCGATCGCTTCGCCGAAGTCGGCGGGCGGTGCCTCGCCCTCATAAATGGCTGCACAGAATGTGGTCGCGCTCTCGCGTCGGTAGGGACGCACGTTCTCGCGATCCACGAAGTTACAGACGAGGTTCGCGGTGCCGAGATCCTCGGTGCGCTCGTAGCCACGCGCCACAAGTGCGGCGCTGAGTCGGTCGGCAAAGGTCGAGAGGGTGTCGGAAATGTTCCCGTAGAAGGCAAATCGCATGTGCTGAGGTTAGCACTCGACTCCGAACCGACGGGCACGCGTGAGGCAGTGCGCTACATTTCAGACACGGTGCCGTTGGGCATCGACGATTCATGTCTCGACAGCCGACCATTGGTCGTGCCAGCGTCGAGAGGTGGTTGGAGGAGTGAATGCTCGAAGCCGGCAATACGGCTACAGGCAAAGAGTTTGTAGATTTGACGGGTCAGCTGCCGCTACCTGACGTGGAGCGGTGGATTGGCGAGAGCATTCTGGCGCCCGACGATAACGGTGGAATTCGCGCGGGCACGCTCTGGGCGAGCGCGTATCTCGACGCCGTCGAGGAGATGGAGCGAGGGCTCGCTAGCCCATCGCCGGAGTATCGCCGCCGCTACGCCCTGCCACTTGGCCTGCAGCGCATGCTGGCCGTGGACGAGCCGCACCTGCAGTCGGGGCTGGCGTTGCGGCCACACCAGGTCGATGCGCTCGCGGGCATGCTCGCGGCCGTGCTCGGCGACTTCGAGCGGTCCGACCAAGACGAGCCCGAGACTGCTGACGACAGCGCGCCGCGGCTCGCCGACGAGAGCACCGCCGTGGTGGGTGATTCTGCCGACGATGATGACGATGCCGAAAATGACGAGTTCGACGATGACAACGATGACGAGCTTCCACCGATCGTCGACGAACCGGTCGCCCGCGTGGCGCTTGCCGGCACCGACGACGATGATGATGATGACGACGACGGTGATGACGATGACGACGGCACCAGTGACGAGCCGATCGATGACCCGGGCGCAGTACGCCGCTACCGCTTCAAACACCCGACCGCATCGGGCAAGACGGTCGCTGCTGCGGCGTTCGTGGATGCTGCGCGCATCACGGGCGTTCTGATCCTCACCCATCGCCGTCTGCTGGTCGACCAGTTCGAGCGCGATCTCAAGGAGCAGGGCTACGCCCATCGGATCAAGGACCCCGTATTGGGTGTTGCCAAGCCGCCGCTGGTACCGCCGATCACGATCGAGACGTACGCGTGGTTTATCAAGAATGCGGATCGCCTTAGTCGCGACGTCTACGGCGTGATCCTCTGCGACGAGGCCCATACCGCGTTGGGTGAGCGCACGTCGGCGGCGATTCGACGCCTCGATACGCCGACCTACATCGGCATGACGGCGACGGATCAACTGCTGCAGAAGCATGTTGGCGATGTCTTCCCCGCGGAGATCGCGGACTTTCCGCTTGACGAGGCTGTGCTCAGTGGTGTCGTCGCCCCGCTCCGCGCCGTGCGTGTGCCCCCAGGGGCATCGCTCAAGCGCGTGCGTCTCGTGGGTGGCGATTACGACCAGGCCGAGCTCGCCGACGTACTCGACCACGACGCCGTCAACATGGCGGCTTCGCTCTATTACCTCGATATGTTCGGTCAGCGGCCAGGCATCGTCTATGCCGCCGGTGTCGACCACGCCATCCGTGTCGCTGCGGCGATGCGCGCCGTGGGGTTGAAGGCCGCCGCAGTCTCTGGGCGCACACGGCCGCGCGAGTTGGCCGAGACGCTCGCCGCCTACGAGCGTGGCGAGGTCAACGTGCTCGTCAATGCGCAGTTGCTTGCAGAGGGGTGGAACGCGCCGCGCGCGACCGTTTGCATGCATCTCGCCCCGACCGCGAGTCGCCGCGTGTATCAGCAGCGCGTTGGGCGTGTCATGCGCCTGCACCGACGCAAGGAGTCGGGTGTCGTTGTCGACTTCGCCGAAGCCGCCGCCCCGCATACCGATCGCACTATCACGCTGCACTCGCTGCTCGACGTCGATACCTTCCAGCCGGGCGCGCTCGTCACGCCACGACCGCCACGCGTGCGTCGCCGCTGGCGTCGTCTACCGAAGGCACTCGTGCGCGAGGCGCCGTGGGTCGTGCCCGTCACGCCCGACCCCGCACGCCGCGCGCAGGTGATTCGCGACAACTGGAAGACCGTCGCGGTCGATCGTCTGCCACTCGACGAGCAAGAGTTGTGGGCCGAGCATGCGGCTGAGCGTGCGCAGCCCAAGGATCTTGAGAAGCTCGCGCGCGTGCTTGTAGCGGTGCCGCGCGAGGCACGGATGCGCTTTTTCGCTAAGTGTGCCGCCGAGAATCGCCATCGCCAGCTGCGCCTCGAGGCGCTACGCGATCTTGCGCAGAGCGGGCCGGGCACGAATCTGTTTGAGCAGGCCGTGCGGCTCGTGGAGCGCGCGCCGACGTGGCGCCAGGATCGTCAGCAGGGGGCACGCACGCTGCTGCTCGCACTCGGCGATGGCTTTGGTGAGGCCTCGGACCATTACGTCAGCGCGTGGGCGTGGCGTCTGGCTGCTACGTCGCACGATGCCCAGCAGCGGCGGGTAATCACGGGCATTGAGGGCGGTCGCGAGCTCGTGCGGAGCCTGTCGGGCCGGTCGAATGGCGAGGCGCGTCAACAGGCGAAGGTCATCGCCGCTATCGCTGAGGAGCAACCGCTTGATATTGGCGCAGCACTGCTTAGCTGCGTGCGCACGTCCGAGCTGGGCGCGGAGCGTGAGCTTGAGGATGCGCGTATTCGCCTGTCGGTCGATCCTCGTGCACTCGCCGCTGCGCTCGGCTCGAATGTGCCGCTCCCGCGAGGTGTCAAGCGACCGACGCGTTCGCGCGTGTCAGCGGCGGCGTTGCAGGGGTCGGTGCTGCCATCTTCGATCGGTGCCTTACCCAACGAGGCGGCGCACGAGGAACCCAAGAAGCGTCGCCGGCGTCGTAAACGTAAGCGCAATGGCGACGCGGTTGTTGGCGATCCGACGCTTGAGACGATCGGCGCGGTTGGTGACGCGATCGTTACGGGTGATGACGAGGCGATTGTGATGGAGGTAGTGGCTACTCCCGACCAACACGCCAATGGCGAAGCGCCCTCTGGCGAGGCTCCTGTTAAGCCAAAGCGTGGTCGTCCACGCAAGCTCAAGGTTGTCGACGAGTCTGACATCGAACCAGTATCGAGTCTGGCTCCAGCGATCGTCGACGAGCCGGTGGAGAAACCAAAGCGCGGTCGGCCCCGTAAGGTCAGGCCGGTCACCGACGAGTCCGCTGTCGAGCCTCAGCCAGAGCCCACGCCCGAGCCGGTCGTTGAGTTCGCCGCCGATGGTCGACGCCGAGTCGTCATCGATGACGAGACGGAAGGCGCCTCGTTCTCGTCGGATGGTATGTCAACGAAGCGCCCGCGTGGGCGCCCACGCAAGACGACGCCGAAGCGGTCGACTCCGCCGCTACGCAGGGCCCCAACGGCGGTCGATAACGGTGAGATTCCCGAGTGGTAGCGCGCTACCGCTACTTGTAGCGGTAGGTGATGCGGCCGCGCGTGAGGTCGTACGGGCTGAGCTCAACCTTGACGCGGTCACCGGGCAAGATGCGGATGTAGTGGCGCCGCATGCGACCCGAGATGTGGCCGAGCACCTCATGCCCGTTATCGAGCATGACGCGGAACATGGTGTTCGGAAGCGACTCCGTCACCTCGCCCTCGACTTCGATCTTCTCTTCCTTCGTCACCAGCACTCCGTCGTTTGACTGCCCCAGAGGGTACAGGAATAGCCGCTCCGGCAGTCCCGGCGCTAACGTACGCGCCATGACTGTGATGACAAATGACGAGCTCGGACGGTATGCGGACGCCGTCATCTCCACCTGCCTGCACATCAAGAAGGGCGATGTTGTTGGGATTCATGGCGAGACGGGGCAGCGACCATTTGTGATCGCGTTGACGGAGGCCGCCTATCGTGCGGGCGCGCGCTATGTGGATGCGATGTACGTCGACCCACTGATTCGGCGCGCGCGCGTCGTTGGTGCACGCGATGTATCGACGCTTGGTTCGGCTCCGAAATGGCATTTGGCACGGATGAGGGAGCTGCTGGCGGCCGATGCCTCCTTGATCTCGATCGCGGGTGAGGCGGATCCGGGCTTGATGAAGGGCGTCGATCCGAAGCGCGCAGTGCTCGAGTTGACGGCGCGCATGCCGGGTCGCGAGGCGTACCTCAAGGCGGTGGCGGCGGGCACGGCGCGGTTCTGCGTTGTCGCCTATCCGGCGCCCGGCTGGGCCAAGCAGGTGTACCCGAAGCTATCGACGGACAAGGCGATGCGGGCACTGGCGAAGGATCTGCTCTCGTTTACGCGCATTGGAGTGGGTGACGCTCCGGATGCGTGGGCGCGCCATGTCGACACGCTCGTTAGGCGTGCTGCAGCCGTCACGCGGCAAAACTTCACCGAACTGGAGTACCGCGCACCGGGGACCGATCTGCGGGTTGGTTTGGCAGCCAAGACGCGTTTTTGTGCGGCCGAGATGAAGACGCCAAATGGGCGCCGCTGGTGCGCGAACCTGCCAACAGAGGAGGTCTTCGCGAGCCCCGATTATCGTTTTGCGGAGGGGCATTTCGCGTGTACGCGTCCGCTCTCGCTGGATGGGCAGATGTTCGACGGCATCAAGGCCGAGTTCGCGGGTGGACGCTTGCAGAAGATCCAGGCGAAGACGTCGAAGCAGCGCGACTATTTGGCGGCATATTTCGCGCGTGACACGGGTGCGGGCAGGTTGGGCGAGGTGGCGCTTGTCGATCGCGCCTCCCGCATCGGCCAGTCGAATCGTGTCTACCACACGACGCTGCTCGACGAGAATGCCGTCGCCCATGTCGCGTTTGGCTCGGCCTATTCGATGACACGCACGCCGGATGCCCGCATCAAGGGCGATCGCGGCCTCAACGTCTCGAAGATCCACGTCGATGTGATGATCGGCTGCGACGACCTAGAAGTCGTCGGCGTGACGGCCAAGGGGCAGCGTGTGCCGGTGCTGACCGCCGGCACTTGGGTCCTGAATTAGCACAAAAGGACCCGGGTCCTTTTGTGCAGTTTCAGGCGTCGTCGAGGATCACGAGACGAAGACCCCACGCATCGCCCGAAGCGAACAAGGCGTCGGCATCGACTTCATCGTCCCAACCAATCACGTGCGGCGTCGGCTGCGCTGGCGTGCAGCCAAGCACGGCTTTGCGCTTCGGTGGCGCCTTCTCTGTCGGGCCATCCGCCATTCGTTCGCGCGCCTCTTCGGCGGCTTCGACGGCCGGTCCCTCTGCGTAGCCCTTGCCCATATGACGAAGCCTACGCCGATGCGGCGCGACGCTTCGCTAATTTCGCTGCGCGCTTGCCTGCCTGGTACGTCGCGAGCTCCTCCGCCGTACGCACGTCGCCTAGCGTCTGATGCTCGGGCATCATCGCCGCGAGACCAGGCAAATCTACGCCGAACTGGCGGTATAGGAGCACCATCAGCGTCCGCACCTTCATCGCACCAAACCCGGGGAGTGCCCCGAGTCGTTCTGCGAGATCGGCCGCATCCGTTGCCTGCGACCAGATCTGAGACGCATCGCCAGCGTAGCGGTCACTAATCACGGCGCAGAGCTCCTGCAGTCGCGCTGCCATCGTGCCAGGAAATCGGTGGACCGCTGGCTTTTCACGACAAATGGCGAGAAACGCATCCGCATCCATCGCAGCAATCTGCTGCGGGTCGAGATGGCCGAGTCGCGCACGCAGCGTTGCCGGCCCAGCAAATGCCTTCTGGACGGTGATCTGCTGATCCAGCACAAAGCCGATCAGGAGCGCATTCGGATCAGACGCGATCAGTCGGTCTGCTGCCTCATCGCCCGTCCATGGCAGCAGCGCGGGAGCGGCCACGATGATCCCTACGCAGCAGTGGCGATGCGCGTTTCGGTCGCCGCGTCGACGCGAGCTGCCGTCGCCTCATCGCTGAGACCAAGCGCTTCTCCGACTTCGCGCGTATAGGCCTTGCGGACACGATCGAGCAAGGTGCGCTGACCATCATTGAGTTTGCGCGTCTCGCCCGTATCGATTAGCGATGCCAATACCTCGACCATGCCAACCAGGTTTCCCTCAGCAAAACGATCCTTGAGTAGGCGCCCGTCGCGATTCCATGCGATCGGCTCGTTGTGCTCATTGGCGAGTGCTGCCAGCGACCTCTCGGCGGCAGCCTTGCTGGTGACGTGACGCAGGCCGCGTTCGACAGCGCGATCGAGCGGGACGGTGACATTCATTTTCGAATCGAGCACGAACAGGTCAAGCACGGTGATCTTCTTGCCGAGCATCTCGCGCTCGCCAATTGCTTCCACTCGTGCGAAGCCCTCAGGACCGAAAACAACGGTCTTACCCTTTTCGAATGTCGCCATCTTTGCCATACCGACTCCTCGTCGTCTGGCGACCAAGGATAGTCGAATATCTGTTTTCGCCCGCCGGGTGCATGGTCGGCTACGCTCTAAGCGTTGTAAACACGACAAAATCGACGCCGACGAGGTTGATCATGCTACGCCGAGTTCTTCCGCTTGCCCTGTTCGCCCTGCTGCTACTACCGGCTGCCGCATTTGCGTCGGAGAAGGTGGCCAAAAAGGAGTATGTGACCGAGTTCTTCATCGGCCTGATCATCCTCGTGATCGCACTGTTGGCCGTCGTTGCCGGGTTCGAAGCGCGCAAGGCGAATCGCAAGTCGCACTAGTCCGTGGTGGCGGCGCTGCGGCGCAGCACACGCACATCGCCGGTTCGCCGAGTGACACCATCGGCATCCATGTGTTCCAGCAGGGCCTGAGCGACCTTGCGCGATGATGCTGTGGCGTCGCGTAGTTCTGCCAGCGTCACCTGACCACGCGTGGCACAGAGCGCGCGAACAATGCTGATTGCCTGATCGTAGGCGGTGCGGTCGATGACGAGCCCGTCGGGCAGCCGCGCGACGGTTCCGGCACGGTCGAGCTGCGCGAGGATGGCCCAGGCATCGTCGCTCTGGAGCGGGAGTGCGGCGACAAAGTCTATTTGGCGATGGGTGGCATACGGCTCGGCGACCAGTGCGGCGATGGCCGCCGCTGCGACGTTTGCGGCGTCATCACTAGTTGCTCCAGCGAGCCGCAGATTCGCACCATCGCGTTCGAGTACGCCGTCGGCAGCGAGCTGAGCGACCAGTGGATCGCGCCACGGCGTCTCGTTTAGTAGTGCGCTGAGGAGCACCGTGGGATCAAGTGGGTGCTCGCGCAGGCGGGTTGCAAGGCGCTGCTCGACGGCAGTGCGAATCGCGGCGTAGGTCGCGCTACCGAGATACCACTCGCCGAATGCGTGCACGCCGGGGACGGCTGCGAGTGCCTGCTCTGCTGCGTCGAGGTCGAGCAGGCCGCGCATTGCGATGTCACGCGCACACGTTGCACCCGAGCTGAGTGCTGCTCTAGCGATGCTTGCCGGGTCGCCTTCCGCATACAGCTGGAGGCGCGTGGTGCTGGCACTGCTGCCTGCGTGGCGTGGTGGTTGCGGATCGAGTACCGTGGCGCCGGCGATCGTGCCCGGAGGGGCGAGTCGACGGAGGACAATGCGGTCGCCGCGCAGCGCTCCGAAGGGTTGGACGAGTCGCAACTGTGCATACCCGGTCTGGCCGGGGCCGATGCTTTCGCCGGCGAATAGCACGACCCGGGCCTGCGTGACGGCTGTGCCGTGCAGCACCTCGACCAGCGCACCGCGCTGGAGGGCGCTTGCCGCGTTGAGGACATTGAGCTCGACGTCGAGACGATAGCTCGGCGCCGCCGGCAGTCCCGTCCACAGCACGGCGCCCGGTGGAGTGTCCTGCCGCTCAACGCCGACGAGGGCTGCTGCCACTCGACTGCCGGCGCCGGCAGTTTCAACGGGCGTGCCATGCACTTCGAGCGAGCGCACGCGCGCCTCGCCACCACCCGGCTCGATCGTGACGATATCGCCTGCGTGGAGGGTGCCCGACCAGAGCGTGCCGGTCACGACCGTACCGATGCCGTGCAGCACGAAGGAGCGGTCGATCGGCAGGCGCACGCGGCCCGTATGAGCGCGCTCAATGACCCCATCGGCGGCAGTTCGCAGTGCAGCGTTGAGGTCCTCGAGCCCTGTTCCACTCGGTGCTGAGACGGGCACGATCGGCGCCGCAGCGAAGGGGGTGGTGGCGAGTAGTTCGCGGATCGCGAGCTCGCTGCGTGCACGCGTCGAGGCGTCGACGAGGTCGACCTTGGTGAGAGCGATTACTGCCGTGCGGATGCCGAGCAGTTCGAGAATCGCGAGGTGCTCGCGTGTCTGTGGCATGGGGCCGTCATCAGCAGCGATGCAAACGAGGGCATAGTCGATGCCCGTTGCACCACCAACCATCGTCCGCACGAACCGCTCGTGGCCCGGCACGTCCACGATACTCAACTGGAGGTCATCGGTCAGTGCGAGCGTCGCGTAGCCGAGCACAATCGAGATGCCGCGGCGCTGTTCCTCCTCGAGTCGATCTGTGTTGATGCCCGTGAGAGCGCGAATCAGCGTGGTCTTGCCGTGATCGACGTGGCCGGCGGTGCCGAGCGTGAGGTGCCGCGTCATCGGCAGGCGAGGACGCGCTCGGCGATCACGGCGACGTCGTCGTCGGACAAGAGCGTGCGACAGTCGAGCAGCAGAAGGCCGTCTTCGAGGCGTCCGAGAATCGCAGGGTTGCCCGTGCGGAGGGCTTCGTGCAGCGAGCCGTCATGGTCGGGTATTGCGCAGGCGGCGCTCGCCAGATCGACCGTGGGCAGCGCGCCTCCTCCGATGCGCGCGGCCGTGTCGACGACCGCTCCGTCGGTTGCGGCCGCAAGCGCTTCCGCGCGGCGTCGGACGTCGGCGAGCGGCATGCTGATCAGACGTCGAACAGGCACGGCTTGGCGCGCACGCTCCGGATCGGTGTGCAATCGCAGAGTGGCTTGAAGGGCTGCGAGACTGAGTCGGTCGATGCGGAGGGCGCGGGCGAGTGGGTGGCGGCTAATCGTGTGGATCAGGTCTGCTCGGCCGGCGATCAGGCCGGCCTGTGGGCCGCCGAGGAGTTTGTCGCCCGAGAACAGAATTACGTCGGCGCCAGCAGTGATCGCTCCGACCGCGTCGGGCTCGCCGGGCAGGTCGGGGTCGGGCGTGAGTAGTCCCGAGCCGATGTCGTCGACGACCGCGATGCCGCGCTCGTGCCCGAGTTCGGCGAGGTCGCGCGTGGCGACCTCCTCCACGAATCCAACGACACGAAAGTTCGATGGGTGTGCACGTAGCAGCATTGCGGTGTTGGGCCCGATTGCGTTGGCGTAGTCGCCGAGACGTGTGCGGTTGGTCGCGCCAACCTCCACGAGTCGAGCACCAGCCTGTTCCATGATGTCGGGTAGGCGGAAGCCATCGCCAATTTCGATCATCTGGCCACGCGAGACGATTACTTCGCGACCGCGCGCAAGTGCGGCGAGTGTCAGTACGAGCGCGCCGGCTGCGTTGTTGACCGCTAGGCCTGCTTCGGCGCCAACGAGCCGTGCGATGGTGGGGCCGACGTGGGATTGGCGCGAGCCACGCTGTCCGGTTGTGAGGTCGAGTTCGAGGTCGGCATAGCCGCCGGCGGTTCCTGCCACTGCCGCGACGGCCTCGGCAGCAAGCGGTGCGCGACCGAGATTCGTATGCACGATCACGCCAGTCGCGTTGATCACGCTGCGGAGCGGCGGCTGGTCGAGCGATCGTGCGAGCTCGATGATCAGCACCGTCTCGCCCGCACGATCGGCGGCCGGCGGCGCGCCGTGCAGGAGTGCCGCGCGACGCTGTTCGATGGCGATGCGCACGAGCGCCGTCACGCCGGTCGTGCCGAGCTCGTCGATCATCGGACCGAGCATAGGCTCGGTCAGGATCTGGTCCACCCCGGGGAGCTGGCGCAGCGCCTCCATAGTCAGAATCGTACGGCGTCTGTGTGGTTCGAGGAGTCGTGCAAAGGTACTGGGCGGGTTCTGGTACCGTCCCGGGCGATGATTCACCTCTATCAAATCACTGGTTCCTCGTCGTTTGCGGCGCGTGCTGCTTTGGAAGAGGCGGGCGCAGCCTACGAAGTAATCAACGTGCATCCACGCCAGCGTGACACCGACCCATCGTTTGCTGAAGCCAATCCCCTCAAGCGTGTGCCAGCGCTGCGCGATGGCGATGTCGCGGTCTACGAGACGGGTGCGGTCCTGCTGCACATCGCCGATCGTTTTCCCGCTGCTGGCCTGATTCCGCCGCTCGGTGACGCGCGTCGCGCGGACGTCTACCGCTGGATTATGTGGACTGCGAACACACTGCATGGCGCTTGGTGGCCGCTGATGATGCCGTCGTCTCTCTCGACGGACGAGTCCGCTGCTCCCGGCATCCGTGAGCGGGGCATCTCGAACATGGCGAAGTACGGTGAGTACCTCGATAGCCAGTTGAGCGACCGCGAGTGGTGCCTCGGCGACCGTTTTACCGTCGCTGACATCTACCTCTACATGCTGGTGGGCTGGCAGTCGTTCGTCGATGATGTGCAGGTTGGCGGCGAGCCGGTGCAGTCGCATTTTGCGCGCGTCGGTGCCCGTCCGGCGATCGTCCGAGCCCGCGAGATTGACGATCTGACCCCGGATTTGCAGCGGAATCACCCCGACATGCGTGGTGGCGAGCAGATCTAGCGGACGTGGGTGTGTGAGGATTTCGTGTTGGGGTCAGGGGGCGGATGCCACAACCGCGCGGATGTGAGGTCCGCCCCCCCCAAACCGTCTGTCGAGCGTGGTTGTGTGTGTGGGGGCGGACCTCACATCCGCGCGGTTGTGGCATCCGCCCCCTGACCCCAACACGAAATCTCTGCGTCAGTGATCACGAGCCTTGGCCGACCCAAACCGAGCCGTCGCTGTATACCTCGCGCTTCCAGATCGGGACCGAGACCTTGAGTTGCTCGATCATCCACTGCGTGGCAGCCAGCGCAGACAGGCGATGCCGCGACGTCGAGACGATCACGACGCTGGCCTCGCCAGGGAGCACGATGCCGATGCGATGCACGATCTCCACGGCGAGCAGTGCGTGATCAGCGGCGGCCTGCGTCGCAATCCGCTGCAGTTCTTCGATCGCCATCTCTTCGTAGGCCTCATATTCGAGGCGCACGACGGCCTTGTCGTTTGTCGCATTGCGGACGGTGCCGGTGAAGGCCGCTTGCGCGCCGGCAGCAACATCGTTAGCGCGCAGATGTGCGGCTGCGATGTCGATCGGCGCAGCGCTGATCAGCACGCCGATCCGTGGCATCGAGTCGGAGCCGCCGGAGACGGGCGGGATCAGCGCGACCTCATCGCCCTCCCCGATCGGCTGCGTGCGTGCGGCGTATTGGCGGTTGACGGCGTAGGCGATCCCGGGCGGCTCGTCGCCGAGTTCGAGCAGCGCCCAGACGTCGCCGGCAGTGGCATCGTCGGGCACGGAGAGGGTGCGTCGGCCCATACCAGCGCGTTCGCGTAGACCGGCAAAGAGGCGGATCGTGATGGTGGGCACGGGGGCAGTCTACGGGTGTCCGGTCATGCCTGTCCGGCTACGCTCTTTCGCTGTGAGCGAGAAGAACCACACGACGGAGTCCGGCATTCCTGTCCCGCCGGTCTGCGATGGTCCGGGCGCGGAACTAATTGGCGCACCGGGCGCGTATCCGTACACCCGTGGTGTGCGCCCCGACGGCTATCGCTCGCGTGCCTGGACGATGCGGCAGTACGCGGGGTTTGCGAGCGCGGAGGAGACGAACGAGCGTTTCCAACTCTTGCTCGAACGCGGTCAGACGGGACTCTCGACGGCGTTCGATCTGCCGACGCAACTCGGTCTCGATTCGGATGATCCGCGCAGCTTCGGCGAGGTGGGCCGAACCGGTGTCGCGATCGATTCTGTCGAGGACACAGAGCGACTCTTTGCTGGCATCCCACTCGGCGATGTTTCGACGTCGATGACGATCAATGCGCCCGCGTCGGTGCTGTTGCTGCTCTACGAACTGACGGGCGAGCGTCAAGGCGTGGCGCCCGAGCAACTCAGCGGCACGATCCAAAACGACATCCTCAAAGAGTACGCGGCACGCGGCAATTACATCTATCCGCCGCGGCCGTCGATGCGGCTGACGGTCGACACGATCCGCTACGCCCAGGCGCGCCTGCCGCGCTTCAACACGATTTCGATCTCGGGGTATCACATCCGCGAGGCCGGCTCGACGGCGGTCCAGGAACTCGCCTTCACGCTTGCCAACGGCATCGCCTACGTGCAGGCCGCAGTCGATGGTGGTCTCGATGTGGATGCGTTCGCTCCACGCCTCTCCTTTTTCTTTAATGCCCACAACGATGTCTTTCAAGAGGTCGCGAAGTTTCGTGCGGCGCGACGCATGTGGGCTCGCTTAATGCGCGAGCGCTTTGGCGCGAAGGACGAGCGCAGCCTAATGCTCCGCTTCCATGCGCAGACGGGCGGTTCGACGTTGACGGCACAGCAGCCCGAAGTCAATCTGGTTCGTGTCGCATTGCAGGCCTTCTCGGCGACGGCGGGTGGCGCTCAATCACTGCACACCAATGGCTTTGACGAGGCGCTGGCCTTGCCAACGGAGAACGCCGCGACGCTGGCACTGCGCACGCAGCAGGTGTTGCTGCACGAGTCGGGCATCGCTGCCACCGTCGATCCGTTTGGTGGCTCGTGGTACGTCGAGCAGTTGACCGACGAGCTCGAGTCGCGCGCGCAAGAACTGATCGACGAGATCGATCGCCAGGGTGGCAGCGTGATCGCTATCGAGCAAGGCTTTATCCAAGACCAGATCGAGGAATCCTCGTATCGCCTGCAGCTTCGGTTAGAGAGCGGTGAGGACATTGTCGTTGGCGTCAACAAGTACCGCAACGACGAAGAGCCTGTCGTGCCGATCCACCGACTCGATCCGGACCTCGAGAAACAGCAGGTCGAGCGTCTGCAAGCACTGCGCGCTGCGCGCAATCAGCCTGTCGTTGAGACGGCGCTCGCCGCTGTCCGCGCAGCCGCCGAAACGACGGACCAAAACATGCTCGACCCGATGCGTGTTGCCCTCGCAGCCCACGCCACGGTCGGCGAGGTCTGCGGGGTGTTGCGCGACACCTGGGGCACACACGACCGCTAGTTCGCCCCTGACGGGGTATCCTCTCGCCATTCTCGGTAGGAAGGCACTATTTCCGTGACTGATCGCCACGATCCCGGCACAACTGCACAGCGCATCGCTCATCTCGAGGATCTCCGCGTGCAATCGCAGCACATCGATCCGAAGGCCGAGGAGCGCCAGCGTGCCCGCGGCAAGGGCCTGGCGCGCGAGCGCATCGAGGCACTATTCGATGCGGGGACGTTCCGCGAGGTCGATCGCTTCGTGCAGCATCGCAATGCCGAGCTGGCGGATCGTCGCCCGTATGGCGATGGTGTCATCACGGGGCATGGCCTGATCCATGGGCGCCGGGTGTTCGCGTTCTCGCAGGACTTCACCGTTTTTGGTGGCTCGCTCGGCGAGGCCTTTGCCGAAAAGATCTGTAAGGTGATGGACTTGGCGCTGCGTTACGGATGTCCCTTTATTGGCATCAACGATTCGGGTGGCGCGCGCATCCAAGAGGGCGTCGTCTCGCTTGGCGGTTATGCCGACATTTTCCAGCGCAACATCGACGCTTCGGGCGTGATCCCGCAGATCTCGCTGATTATGGGGCCCTGCGCGGGTGGCGCTGTCTACTCGCCGGCGATTACCGACTTCGTGCTGATGGTGCGCGGGACGTCACACATGTTCATCACGGGCCCTGACGTGGTGCGAGCCGTGACGGGCGAAGAGGTCTCGATGGAAGAGCTCGGCGGTGCGGATACGCACGCGGAGAAGAGTGGCGTCTGCCATCTCGTCGCCGAAGACGAAGCGGGTTGCATCGCCGATGCGCGTGCGCTGATCTCGTTCTTGCCGCAGAACAACGTCGATGCGCCGCCGTGGGCGCCGACGGACGACCCGGCCGATCGCCTCTGCAGCGAGCTCGATACGGTGATTCCCGATAATGCGAACAAGCCGTATGACATGAATACGGTGATCCGTTCGATTGTCGACGACGGTGCCTTCTTCGAGATCCAGCCGACGTACGCGCGCAATATCGTGACGGGTTTCGCACGTCTCAACGGGCACTCGATTGGCATCGTTGGGAATCAGCCCGGACAGCTCGCCGGCGTGCTCGACATCGCGTCGAGCGAGAAGGCCGCACGCTTCGTTCGCACGTGCGATGCCTTTGGCATCCCAATCCTCACGCTCGTCGATGTGCCGGGCTTCTTGCCGGGGACGGAGCAGGAGTGGGGCGGCATCATCCGGCATGGCGCCAAGCTGCTCTACGCCTACGGCGAGGCGACGGTGCCGAAGTTGACGCTGATCACGCGCAAGGCGTATGGCGGAGCGTATGACGTGATGGGATCGAAGCACCTGCGCGCCGACGTCAACCTGGCGTGGCCGACGGCGGAGGTCGCGGTGATGGGCCCCGAGGGCGCCGTCAACGTGGTCTATCGCAAAGAGCTGGCCGAGGCCTCCGATCCGGAGGCGCGTCGAACCGAGCTAATCAATGACTATCGCGCACGCTTTGCAAACCCGTTTACGGCGGCGGAGCGCGGTTTCGTTGACGATGTGATTACGCCGCGCGAGTCGCGCCATGCGCTGATTGACGCGCTCGAAGCAGCATTGACGAAACGGGTTGAGCGTCCGAAGCGCAAGCACGGGAACATCCCGCTGTGAGCGAGCAGGAGCGGGACGAGACTGCAGCGAGGGAGCAGCGGGCAATCGCAGCCGCGCTGCGCATTGTCGAGCAGGATGGGCCACTGGCCGGCCACCCCGCCTACGCGAGTGCTTGGCGCCGCACGGCGTCGCGCGAGCAGCTCGACAATGGGGTTGACGCCCGATGACGCCGCCCTTCGAGCGCGTGCTGGTCGCAAACCGCGGCGAGATTGCGATCCGCGTTTTCCGCGCCCTTCGCGAGCTGGGCGTTGTTGCAATCGCTGTCTACTCCGAGGCAGATGCGGGGGCGCCGCACGTGCGCTACGCCGACGAGGCGGTGCTGTTGGGCGCCGCCGCACCGAGCGAGAGTTACCTCAATATCGAGAAACTGATTGACGCTGCCAAGCGCACGGGTGCCCAGGCGATCCATCCGGGCTACGGTTTTCTTGCCGAGAGCGCGCCGTTCGCTAGCGCTGTTGAGGAGGCTGGACTGGTCTGGATTGGGCCGCCGCCGAGCGCGATCGACGCGATGGGATCGAAGATCAACTCGCGCGTGCTGATGGCCGCAGCGGGTGTACCGATCGTGCCGGGCACGATGGAAGAAATCACGGACGCGGCGCGCGCCATCGAGCTCGGTGACGAGTTCGGCTGGCCGATTGCGCTAAAGGCCTCCGCTGGTGGTGGCGGACGCGGCCTCAAGGTTGTGCAGGAGGCCGGCGAGGCGGAGCGTATGCTCGAGGCAGCCAAGCGGGAGGGCGAGGCGTGGTTCGGCAATGGTGCGGTCTACGTCGAGAAGTACTTGGAGGACCCGCGCCACGTCGAGATCCAGGTGCTGGCCGACACGCACGGCACGACAATCCATCTGGGCGAGCGCGATTGTACGCTGCAGCGCCGGCATCAGAAGATCGTCGAGGAGGCGCCGTCGCCGGCAGTCAACGAGGATCTGCGGGCGCGCATGGGCGCGATGGCGGTGGCGGCGGCCGAGGCCGTCGGCTATGTCAGTGCGGGTACCGTCGAGTGCCTGCTCGACCGCCACGGCGACTTCTACTTTTTGGAAATGAACACGCGCGTGCAGGTCGAGCACCCCGTGACGGAGTTGGTGACGGGCGTCGACATCGTGCGCGAGCAGATTCTCGTCGCTGCGGGCCATCCGTTGGGGTATGCGCAGAGCGACATTGTGATGCGGGGCCACGCGATCGAGTGTCGCGTCAATGCCGAGGATCCGGGTAATAACTTCACCCCCTCGCCGGGTAAACTGCTGCGGCACCGACCGCCGAGTGGGCCGGGTATCCGTGTCGAGTCGGGTGTCGAGGAGGGCGGCGAGATCAACGATCGCTACGACCCAATGATCGCCAAACTCTTGGTCTGGGACACGAGCCGCGAACGCGCGATCGCCCGCATGCGCCGCGCGCTCGACGAGTACGAAATCGTTGGTCCGAAGACGCTCTTGCCGATGCATCGCATCGTCATGCGCTCTCCCGAGTTTGCTGCAGGCGAGACCTGCGCCGGACTTGTTGAGGGAGCGTGGGCGGATGCGTGTGCGGCACTCGTGGACGAAGACACGGCAGTACCGCCAGCGGCGGTAGGCGGTGGGACGACGATTCCGCGCCACGTCCCGGTCGAGGTCGATGGGCGCCGCTACGACGTGGTCCTGCGACTCCCTGCTGCGACGGGTGCCGATGAGGCGAAAGAACGCATCCGTGCACGTGCCAGTGGTGGTGCGGGCGGCGCTGCTGAGGGCTCGATTGTGTCGCCGATGCAGGGCACCGTGCTCGCACTCGAGGTTAAGGAGGGCGACACGGTCGAGGCCGGTGGGATCGTCGCGGTCGTCGAGGCGATGAAGATGGAAAACGAGGTCGTGTCGCGCTACGCGGGTGTGGTCGCGCGCGTGCTCGTACAGCCCGGGCAGTCGGTCCAGGCGGGCCAGCCACTGCTCGAGCTCGCCGCCGAGTAAGCCTCGCGTTCACGCGGCGTGGCGCGTCTGGCGTATAGTCCCGAACAATGAGTGACAACGAATCGACTGTGTGGAGCGACGAGCCCGTCTATGTGCGGGACGCTGTCTTCGAGCCGATCGACACGCCGACCGCCGTTGCCGAGGTTGCGCGGCGTATTCGCCAGGCGATTGTGTTGGGCGTCTTGCGCGATGGTGATCGTCTGCCGGCCGAGACCGAATTAGCGAAGCGCATTGGTGTGGGTGTGATGACGGTTCGCGCCGCGCTCTCCGAGTTGCGCGCCGACGGTCTACTCGAAACGCATCGCGGTCGTCTGGGTGGTTCGTTCATCGCGTCGAGCGACAAGGCGTTTCTGTCGGGCTCTTCGCCGATGAATCCCGAGGTCTTCCAGAACAAGGCTGAGGTGCTCGGTGGGCTCGAGGCGCATGCCACGCTGCTCGCCACTGCACTGATTACCGAGGAAGAGTTGACAATCCTGGGCGATCTTGTTAACGAGATCGCGGCTTCGCTGACGAGCAGTGAACTGGGCATTCTCAATAACCGCTTCCACCTGACGATTGCAGCCGCGTCGGGCAATCGCCTCTTGGTCTCGGAGATTAGCCAGCGTCGCGCTGAGCTCTATGCCGACGCGTTCGCGCTCGCAGCGATCCAATTGCCACTGCTGCCCGACAACGACGCGCATCCAGGCATCGTCGAGGCGATGGCTGCACGCAACGGCGCGCTCGCTTCGGCGCGTATGTGGGAGCACCACACGTCGACCATGTCTGGCGTCCTCGCAGCCCACGCGTAGCTCGGTTTCGCGATGGGGTTTCGCGGTGGGGGCGGACGCCACATCCGCGGGGTTGGGCGGACGCCACAACCCCGCGGATGTGGCGTCCGCCCCCACCGCGAAACCCGTAGGGCAGTCCGGCTATCGTGCCGGGGATGCCTACGCTGCCCAGTGATTATCCGCCGCCGTACGATCCAGCCACCGCTGTCGACGTACCGAGCGCACCCGACGATCTCCGTATCCCTACCGGTGTCTGCATTGTTGGTGGTGGTGCGGCCGGGCTCGCCTGCGCCATCAAGCTCGGCCAGTTGTTGGCCGACGATCCGGAGACGCTCGAGCGACTCGGCGAGGTGCCGATCGTTGTTATCGAAAAGGGCAAAGCAGTTGGTAGCCATTCGCTGAGCGGTGCGATGGTCAATATGCAGCCGCTGCGCGATTTGTTTCCCGACCTGCAGGACGAAGATTTTCCGACCTTCGGTGCTGTCGATAAAGAATCCGTGCACTTCATCACGAGCAGGCGCCGTCAAATCAAGCTACCGACACCGCCGGAGTTCAAAAACCACGGCAACCACGCACTCTCGCTCTCCAAGCTCAATAGATGGCTCGCGGAGCGTGCCGAAGAACTCGGCGCGTACGTGCTGCCCGAGACAGATGCGCAGACACTGCTCGTTGAGGACGGCGCGGTGCGCGGTATTCGCACGGGCACAAAAGGGCTCGATCGGGATGGTGTCGCAAAGTCGGGTGCAGCCCCACCGACCGAGGTGCTGGCGCAAGTGACAGTGCTGGCCGAAGGTGCACAAGGCAAACTCCGCGAGGCCGCGCTGACCCACTTCGGTGTCGCGAGCCCGTACCCGCAGATCTACGCGCTCGGTGTGAAGGAGTTGTGGAAGGTCGAAAAGCCCCTCGATCGCATCATCCACACGCTCGGCTGGCCGTTGCGTGGAGCGGGGCGCTATCGCGAGTTCGGCGGTTCGTGGATTTACCCGATGGGACCCGAGCACGTCTCGATCGGTCTCGTCGTCGGGCTCGATAGTGCCGACTCGACGCTGAGCGTCCACGACCTCTTGCAAGAACTCAAGACGCATCCACTCGTCAAGAAGATCCTGGGCGGTGGCGAGCGCGTCGAGTGGGGCGCGAAGATTATTCCCGAAGGCGGCTACTACGCCATTCCCGACCAGCTCGACCTGCCCGGCGCCCTGCTCGTCGGCGACACGGCGGGCTTCGTCAATGTGCCGCGTCTCAAAGGCGTTCACTATGCGATTCGCTCGGGCATGCTCGCGGCGCAGGCGATCCACGCGGCGCTCAAGGCGGGGCACGATGTGACGGCTCCAGGTGCGCTCGCGGGGTATGACAGCGCGGTGCGAAATGGCGAGATCGGACGCGATCTCTACCAGGTTCGCAACATGCGTCAACAGTTCCAGAAGGGACTCGTGATCGGCGGCTCGATCGTGCCGATGATGACGCTCACAAAGGGTCGGTTTCCCGGCGGTACGAGTGCCTTCGAGGCCGACGCGTCGCACCCCGTCGAGAATCTCAACAGTCGCTACAGCGAGCGCGATGGCACGTACACCTTCGACAAGCTCTCGAGCGTGTTCTTGTCGGGCAATAAGACGCGTGACGACCAGCCGAACCATCTGCGCATCCACCAGCCGCGCGTACCGAAGGAACTTGCCGAAGCGTGGGTCAACATGTGCCCTGCGCAGGTCTACGAGATTGTCGAAGGATCCGAGTCGCGCGATGGCCTCGTGCGTGTGCACATGGACCCATCGAATTGCGTGCAGTGTGGTGCCATCACCGCCAAGGGCGGTCGCTTTACTCCCCCTGAGGGTGGCAGCGGCCCCGAATACCAGCAGATGTAAGGACGGAGACGCTATGGACCTATACGAGCACCAAGGCAAGGAATTGTTCGCAGCAGCGGGTGTTGCTGTTGCCAATGGGCGCGTGGCTTATACGGTCGAGGAGGCACGTGCTGCTGCGACCGAACTGGGTGGCACGGTTGTCGTCAAGAGCCAAGTTCTGACGGGCGGGCGTGGCAAGGCGGGTGGCGTCAAGGTTGTCAAGGATCCTGCGGCGGCTGCTGAGGCGGCAGAGGCAATCCTGGGGCTGGACATCAATGGCCATGTCACGCACCGGCTCTACATCGAGCAGGGTATTGCGATCGCCAAGGAATACTATTTTTCGGTCACATTCGACCGCTCCGCCAAGATGCCACTGCTGATGCTGACCACGATGGGCGGCATGGATGTCGAAGACGTCGCCAAGAATCACCCTGCCATGCTGGCGCGGCTCCATGTCGATCCCGCTCTCGGGTATCGGGGCTTTCATGGTCAGCAGTTGATGAGCATGGCGGGTATTCCCGTCGAGGAACGCAAGGCGCTCGCGCCGATCATGGCGCAGCTCTACGGCGTCTTTGCTGATGACGACGCGATGCTGGTGGAGGTCAATCCGCTGGTACTCCTGGAGGACGGCAGCTTTCTCGCTGCCGACGCGAAGGTGACGATCGACGACAACGCGTTGTATCGCCATCCGACGGTCGAGGCGATGCGCGATCTCAGCGCCGTCGATGCGCAGGAGCAGGCTGCGCGCGAGGCAGATCTCGCCTACGTCAAGCTCGATGGCGATGTTGGCATTCTCGGTAATGGTGCTGGGCTCGTGATGAGCACGGTCGATGTTGTTGCGCAGGCTGGCGGCCGTCCCGCCAACTTCCTCGATGTCGGTGGTGGCGCGAGCGCCGAGAAGATCGCGACGGCACTGGCAATTGTCCTCTCGGATGAGAAGGTCAAGTCGGTGTTGTTCAATATCTTCGGTGGCATCACGCGTTGCGACGAGGTTGCGAAGGGGTTGCTCGAGGCGCTCGAGACGACTGATGTGCGCGCACCGATCGTGGTGCGTCTCGACGGTACGAACGACGTTGAGGGTCGGCGCCTGCTGAACGAGGCGCAGCGACCAGAGATCACCGTCGAGAATACGATGCTGGAGGCCGCCGCCACGGCGGTTCGTCTGGCCGGAGAGGCTGGCTGAGATGGCTGTCATCGCTACGAAGGACACGCGGCTCGTTGTGCAAGGCATCACGGGGCGTGAGGGCACGTTCCATGCGCTTCGCAACCGTGACTACGGCACCAATGTCGTCGCGGGCGTCACGCCTGGTCGGGCAGGACAGGACGTTGAGGGCATCCCTGTCTTTGATTCTGTTGCTGACGCAGTCGACAAGACCGGTGCGAATACGTCGCTGGTGATTGTCCCTCCGCGCTTTGCAGCTGAGGCGATCCTCGAGGCGGCTGCTGCGGGCATCGAGCAGATCGTCTGTATCACCGAAGGCATTCCCGCGCACGACATGCTCGAGGTCTACCACTATGTGCGGCCGCGGGGCATCCGCTTGCTCGGGCCGAACTGTCCGGGCGCGCTCTCCCCAGGCATTGCCAACATCGGCATCATTCCGGCGCAGGTCTTCAAGCCGGGCCCCGTTGGTCTCGTCTCCCGCTCCGGCACGTTGACGTACCAGATCGGTGGCGAGCTAGCCGCCATGGGTCTCGGTAATTCGACGATCATCGGGATTGGCGGAGACCCGGTGATTGGTACGTCGTTTATTGATGCACTCGATCTCTTCCAGGCCGATCCGGAGACGGAATTCATTGTGATGGTGGGCGAGATCGGCGGCAACGACGAAGAGCAGGCAGCCGATGTCATTGCCGAGCGCATCACGAAGCCGGTCGTGTCGTATATTGCCGGCTTCGAGGCGCCAGTCGGCAAGACGATGGGGCATGCGGGTGCGATCATCTCGGGCACGTCGGGCACGGCCTTGGCGAAGAAAGAGGCGCTGGAGGCGAAGGGTGTGCAGGTCGGAATAAATCCGACGGAGGCTGCGCAGTTCGTCTTCGACCGTATCGGCAAGGGCTAGGACCCGTCGTCGCACACGCAGGACAGGCTTCGTAGACTGCGGGCATGGCTACTATCTCCTTCGCGCGCGGCGTTCCGTCCGCAGATCTTCTTCCCGTCGACGAGCTCGCGGCTGCGGTCCAACGCGCGCTGGAAAAGGATGCTGCGGGCATGTTGCTGTACGGCGATCCGATGGGGTACCTGCCGCTGCGCTCGTGGGTTGGTGACCGTTACGGGTTCGACCCGGCAGGTGTCTTCGTCACGAATGGCTCGTTGCAGGGCTTTGCGCTGCTGGCCGAGATGTTGTTTTCTGGTTCGGGTGGCCGTGCTGCCGTAGAGGCTCCGACGTACGATCGTACGATCCTGACGATGAAGCGCTTCGGCGCGACCGTCGATCCGTACACGCTGACCGAAGACGGCATCGACGTGGATGCGCTTGAGCAGGCGATTGCCGATGGCAAGACGCCCGGCATGGTGTACATCATTCCGAATTTCCAAAACCCGGCGGGTAACGTGACGACGCGCGCGGTCCGCGAGCGTCTGGTGGCACTTGCTGCCGAGCATGGCTTCTGGATTTTTGAGGATGATCCGTATGGTGACCTGCGCTTTTCGGGTGCTGACGAGCCGCGCATGCTCGATCTCGATGGGGCCGGCCGTGTGATCTACTCCACGTCGTTTACGAAGACGATCGCGCCAGGCGTGCGCGCTGGCGCGCTGCTTTTGCCGGAGGAGTTGCGCAAGGGCATGGCGTATATCGCGAACCAGACCTATATCGGCGCGGTGCACTTCGCACATGGTGCCGTAGCGGAGTACTGCACCAACGGCGATTTTGATCGTGGTTTGGAGCGCTTGCGCCCACTGCTCGAGCAGCGTAAGGACGCCCTCGTGGCGGCGCTCGATACGCACCTTGGCGATCGCTTCCAGTATCGCGCGCCTGAGGGCGGCTACTTCCTTTGGGGCAAGTTGGTGGGCGTCGATTGTGATGCGTTGTTGCCACGAGCTGTTGAGGCGGGCGTGCCGTTCGTCAAGGGCAGCGATTTCTATTCGGATGGGCGCGGTCAGGACGAGCTTCGGCTCGCCTTTTCTGCGGTCAAGCCGGAGGAGATGGACGAGGGCATCGCACGTCTCGCCGCGCTGCTCTAGGACCGGTGATGGGGTTCGGCCCGTGCGTCGCGTTAGCGGCGGCGGCGGCCGATCATCAAGGCGCCGACGATGCCGAGGACGAGGCCGAGCCCTGCGCAGGCGATCATCACCCAGATCACTGCTGTTGTCGTCGAGAATGCGACGAACGAGACTTGGACCTGGGCTGTATTGAGTAGGGAGAATGCCAGCAGATAGACCAGCACAATCGCGAAGATTACGAGCAGGACGTAGGGTCGTCGCGTACTTTTCTTTTTCGGTTCAGTGCTCATGCCAGAGACTGTAGGACATTGCCATACGTGGGGCGCGGCTCATGTATTTGCTGCTCGCGATTAGGCGTGCGCCACGAGCGGATCAGCCATGGGACGCTCGATCAGTGGCGCTTGTGGTGGCGGCACGAGTCCGCCGCGGTGCGCAAGACGGAATGTTGCGCAGGGTTCCTTGAGAGGGAGCGCGCACAGATCATGGACGTGGAAATAACACTGATTGCATGCACGTGCAGACACTAACGACGACTCCTCCGGCTACGACACGGTTGCTCGGGAAGGCTTTCTCCGGCTCCAACGACAGGTTACGATCTGGAGTGCATTTCGGCAACCCTGTGCGCTGCATTATCCCCGCAATCTGCGGACTTTTATTGCTGGGCAGCGGCCGCGGCAGCGATCGCGGTGAGTGCATCGGCAAACCGCTCGACACCGACGACCTCTACGCCTGGCGGTGCGGCTGCGCGGGCCTCTGCCTCAGCTGCTTTCGGGACGAGGAAGAGGTCGGCGTCGGCGCGGGCAGCGCCAATCGCCTTCTGGGCGGCGCCACCGACCTCGCCCACGATGCCCGTCATCGTCAGTGTCCCGGTGGCGGCGACCTTGAGGCCGTGCAGGTCGGTGTAATTCTTGCCGGCGCTATAGATCTGTAGGGCGAATGAGAGACCGGCGGATGGTCCGCCAACGCCCTTAACGGAGAAGCGCACCGTACGGGGCGTGTCGATCTGGTTTGCCTGCGCTGGGACGATACCGAGTAGGACGGTGCCGTTGGGCCCCGCCATTGTCGTTGTCGTAATCGTCGTGCTGGTGCCGGAGCGCTTGATGGTGGCGGTCACTGGCTGTTTCGCGCCGATGACGCGAATCGCGTCGCGTAGCGTCTGGGTTGTGGTGATCGGTGTTGAGCCGATGGCGGTGATGATGTCGCCGATCCGTAGTCCAGCTTGTGCGGCGGGTGCGCGCGGATCGATCCCGACGATGTGGACACCGAGTGGCTTGACGGTGACGTCGTAGCCGAGTGCGCGCAGGCCAACGACGGTCGCATTGTCTTGAGATGAGTTCATCGCGACGGTGTCGAGGCGCGTGCGATCGTCCTCGGATTCCCCAGGGGCCAAGATTGCGTGTTTTGGGACGAGTTCGCCACCGTCACCGACTCCAAACCAACTTTCGAACACCGTGGCGTGGCGAACACCGACGGTGCTGAAATACATCGCTCCCGAGTCGGCTGGTGGTGGTTGCTGATCTTCGAGCGTGACGACGGGTAGCGTGGCTTGGGCGGCGCGAGGCACGAATGCGAAGTCGCTGGTTTGTGCTTGTAGTGACCAGACCAGTGTGCCGCCGAAGATGATAGTCGTAGCGATCGCGAGGGCGAGGACGATCTTGAGTGAGCGAGCCCTGTTCTGGCTTGGGGTTGGCGTGGTGGAGTCGGGCATTACGAGTGTCTTTCGCCGAGGGCGGAGCAACGGCACGTGTGGCGCATGATACGGCGCTTGTGGGGATTTCGTGATGGGGTCATGACTGGACAAAGGGGTCAGACCCCTTTGTCCAGTTAAGTTAGGACTGCAGCGGACGCGCCGCTTGTGCGCACAGACTGGACAAAGGGGTCTGACCCCTTTGTCCAGTCATGCCCCCATCACGAAATCACAGGCTCATAGGCCTAACCTCTAGGCTTCGTCGTATGCATCAGCCGACCGACGCTCTCACGTCCCCCCGCTTCACAGGACCCCGCACGTTTGCGCGGTTGCCGTACATCCCGGAGATTGATGGCGCGGATGTCGCCGTGTTTGGCATGCCCTGGGACGGCGGCACGTCGTTTCGCTCGGGTGCGCGGTTTGGGCCCGAGGCGATTCGCTCGGCGTCAGCGCTCCTGCGTCCGTACAACCCTGCGCTTGACGTGATGGTGTTCGGTGCGTTGTCGGCGGTTGACGCAGGCGATGCCCCAACCGTGCCGGGCTATATCGAGCACACCTTGCCGCGTATCCAGGAGTTCGTCGCGCAGATCGTTGAGCGGGGTGCGATTCCGCTTGGTATGGGCGGAGACCACTCGGTCGCGTTGGCCGAGTTGCGCGCATTGCATGCCAAGCATGGCCCGCTCGCACTGGTGCAACTCGACGCGCATCACGATCTTTGGGATCAATACAACGGTATGCCGTATAACCACGGCACGATCATGCGTCGAGCGGTCGAGGAGGGCCTGATCGATCCGAGCAAGTCGTTCCAGGGGGGTCAGCGTGGCTCGATGTACGGTCCGGAGGACGAGCAGATGGCGGAGGATCTTGGCATCCTCTTGGTGCCGTGGCGCAAGTTGCGGCATTGGACGCCGGAGCAGTTCGCCGATGAGGTCCGGCAGCGTGCGGGCGATGCACCGATGTTTCTCTCGTTCGATATCGACTTTATCGATCCCGGTCTTGCTCCGGGTACGGGCACGCCCGAGGTTGGTGGACCGCGTGGTGACGAGGCGCTCGATCTTGTGCGAGCACTGCGCGGCCGCAACATTGTCGGTGCCGATTTTGTTGAGGTCGCGCCGCAGTACGACAGTCCGGGTCAGCCCACCGCATTGATGGCGGCGAACATGATCTTCGAGGTGATGTCGCTGATCGCGCTGGACCGTCAGCAGCGCTGACTGCACAAAAGGACCCGGGTCCTTTTGTGCAGAATCGATTACGGCACCGGGTTGTTGATGCGCGTAGCCTCCGCGATCAGCGCAGCGATCTGTGCGTCCTCAACGGTGTAGCCGGCTTGGCGCGCTGTGTTCGCGAGGATGCGATAGCCGAGGGGGGTCAGTACGCTCTCGGGGTGGAACTGCATGCCCTCGATTGGCAAGCTGCGGTGGCGTAGTCCCATCACGAGGCCACCCTCAAGGCGGGCGGAGACGAGCAGTTCGCTCTCGGCTGCAGGTTCGGCGGCGGCGAGCGCGTGGTACCGCCCAGCATCGAATGGCGAGGGGAGGCCCGCCAGGAGGCCGAGTCCGTCGTGTGTAATCCGAGAGGCGCGACCATGCATCGCATTCGCGTTTGGAGCAACCGTGGCGCCGAAAGCGACGGCGATGCACTGGTGGCCAAGACAGATCCCAAGCACCGGAATAGCTCGACCAAACGTACGAATTGCAGCCGTCGAGATGCCGGCCTCGTCGGGGCCTTGCGGACCAGGCGACACGATCAGCGCGGTCGGGTCGAGGGCGGCGATCTCGTCGAGGCGTGTGCTGTGCGATGGCACGACACGCGCGGGTACGCCGAGCTCGGCGAGTCGATGTTGGATGTTGAAGACGAACGAATCGCGGTTGTCGAGGACCACGATCATGGCAGTGCCCGCCAGCTCACTTGGAGTTGATCGAATAGCGGGTCGCGTGCGAGCACGCGCCCTTCGATGGAGTGGATTGGAATCACGCCACGCCCTGCTGTCAGCACAGCAGCACCACGCGCCCCATAGAGATCGTCGAGCGACACGTTGGCTTCGCTGGCGCCTGTCTGATCGATCGCCCAGCCGCGCGTCACGCTCTGCAGGATTCCGCGCAGGTGCGGTACGACGAGTGCGTCGTCGGCACGGAGCACGATGATGCTGGCACGCGTCGTTTCGCCAACGAGGTGATCGCGCGAGACGAGCAATACTTCTGCGCCGCCATGCTCTGCTTCGATTGTCTCGACCCAACTGCGATCCGCAATCTTGATGTGACGGATCTCGAGTGACGGGTCGTAGGTGCGCTTGATCGGCAGTTCGACGGGCGTGGTGGCGCGCGGTGGGCGTGTCGAGACGACGAGGCCATCATCCGAGATGTCGATGCGCATCGTGAAGGGTTGTCCGGCTCGGGTCTCGAGTTCGTCGAGCAGGCGGCCGAAGGCGGCGACTTGTTCTGCCGATCCACCCGACGCTGCGAGTCGTGCGAGGTGACGTTCGCGCAGACGGATGCGACCATCCTCGACGAGTGCCGTTTCGAAGACGGGGATCATACATCCCACCCTGCAAGCGTTGCGTTCGTGGCTCGCAAGAATGGTTGTGCTTTGATGAGCGCCTCTTCGGCTTCTTCGCTGGGGTCGGAGAGCAGGGTGATGGCCCCTCCCGCGCCGTAGCGCGCCTCGCCGTTGGAGACGGTTGCTGTGCGGATCGCGACGCTTGCCGTGAGTGCGTTTCGCGCTGGTTCGTAGGCGAAGACGCTGCCACAGTAGAAGCCGCGTGCATCGGCCTCGAGGCGGTCGATCAGCTCCATTGCGCGCCGTTTGGGCGCACCGGTAATCGAGCCGCCGGGGAAGCACGAGACGAGCACGTCGGGGAGTCGCACGTCGTCGCGGACGCGGGCTTCGATTGTGCTGACGAGGTGCATCACGTGCTCGGTGCGTTCGAGTTCGCAGAGCGCCACGACCTGCACGGAACCGGGCTCTGCTGTCGCTGTCAGGTCGTTGCGGAGGAGATCGACGATCATCATGTTTTCGGCGCGATCTTTTGCCGATGCGACGAGTTCGGTGGCGAGCGCGTCATCCTCGGCGGGCGTCTGTCCGCGGCGTCGGGTGCCCTTGATTGGTCGCGTTTCGGCGCGGCCATCGTTGATGTGGAGAAAAACTTCGGGCGAGATTGATGCGAGTTCGTAACCGTCGCACGCAAGGTAGGCAGCATGGTCGCTGGGTGCGACGGCGACGAGCCGTTCGAAGAGGTCCCAGCCGCCGGTGCTCCACGGCGTGCGTAGGAGTTGGGTGAGGTTTACTTCGAAGACTTCGCCGCTGCTGATCAGGTGTTGTACTGCGCGCGTCTGCTCGGCGAAGTCGGTGCGCGTCAGGCCAGTCGTGGCGGTGCGTGGCTCGATGGTGCTGTTGGTAGCGACGGTGTCGTTTGCGTGGATGGCAGCGTTGAGCAGTGTGTGTGCCGGACCGTCGGGTCCGATCAGTTCCCAGCTATCAGCAGCCGTGTCGTGGACGGCGTAGGTGCGGTGATAGTGGGCGAGTACGGCTGGGTCGACTGGTGTGTGGCGCGAGGTGATGCCGAGCAGGTCGAGTCCGGCGTCGTAGGCGATCGCGCCAATCCAGACGCCTTCGCCGCGTGCGGCGTGTACGAGTCGTGGTGGGATTGCCGGCAATCCGGCCCCCGTCGTGCTGATGATCGTCTCGTCGGGCTGGATGGCGAGCAGCGAGCGCGTGCCGTAGCGCGTCGCGTGCGCGCTGAGCAGCAGCGTCGGGCTATGCCCGTTCGTTTTTAGTTGGCGGGCGGCAGAGAGCGGATTCGCCATGCGGCGGAGGGTATCGGACTTGCGGCTTGGCGTTTGGGCCGCAGTGTGGGTCTAGGCGGGCGGCATTGGGCCGACGTACTCGACTTGAGGGCGGATCAGGCGCGGATAACTGATCTGCTCGAGCATGTGTGCGGTCCAGCCAGCGGTGCGGCTGACGGCGAAGGTCGGCGTGTAGAGGCCCGGATCGAGTTCGATGGTTTCGAGGACTGCGGCCGCGTAGTACTCGACGTTCGTGTACAGACGACGGCCAGGCTTGTACTCGTCGAGCAGGCGCAGCGCGGTCTGCTCGACGTGGCGGGCGAGCGCGAGACGTTCGTTGTCGGAGCCGAGCCGTTCGGCGACTTCACCGAGGGCGCGGGCGCGTGGGTCGTAGGTTTTGTAGACGCGGTGCCCGAAGCCCATCAGGCGCTCGTCGGATTCGATCTTGGAGCGCAGCCACGGCTCGGCGTTGTCCATTGTGCCGATTTCGTCGATCATCGACGAGACGTGGCTTGGTGCGCCGCCGTGTAGCTTGCCTTTGAGGGCGCCGATCGCGCCGACGATGCCGGAGCCGATGTCGGAGTCGGTGGAGACGATCACGCGGCCGGTGAAGGTCGAGGCGTTCATGCCGTGCTCGGCGGTCAGGATGAAGTATGCATCGAGCGCTCCGACTTGGGCTTCGGTCGGCTCGGCTCCGGTCATCACGCGCAGGTAGGCGCGAGCGATCGTGTCGCCCGGCTTGATCTCACCGGGTTCGACACCGGCGCGGCGGGCGCCGAGCAGCGCGACGGAGCCGGCGATTGCGCCGAGTGCAGCTTGCGCGTCGGCGAGCGTGCCGCCTTCGTCCATCTTGCGGGTCATGCCCCAGGCGCTCATGGCGGAGCGCACGGCGTCCATCGGAATCGCGGTCGGCTCGAGCATTGCCAGCGTGGCGGGCTCGCTGGAGACGTGGAGCATGTTGGCGAAGACAACCTCGCGTAGCTCGTTCGTCTCGTTGGCATTCGGCAGGCGACCGGTCCAGAGCAGGTAGGCGACTTCGTCGAAACAGTTCTCGCGCACGAGTACTTCGGCGTCGTGTCCGCGGTAAATCAGTTGACCATTCTCACCGTCGACGAGACAGATTTCGCTAGGCCCAATCGAGACGCCTTCTAGGCCGTTGCCGGCTTGCATGCGGGGATTACTTGCACTCGTCATAGTTTTCGCTCCTTAAGCGCCTGCATCCTAACCGTACTTTGTCGAAACTGCGGCTGCTGTTGGCATTGGTTTGGTGTGCGTCGTGCTGTTCATGGTTGCTGCGTTATTGAGTTGAGATTTCGTGTCGGGGGGGGCGGATGCCACATCCGCGCGGTTGTGGCATCCGCCCCCCCACACGAAATCTCAACTACCAGCCAGGGAACCGAGTCAACAGGCGACGAAGATCGCCAGATGCTGCAGCCCCACGATCGACCGACGGTGGCGGCATGGACGAGAGCATGATGGAGTAGCCCCCGGGGGGACCTGGATCGCTACATGAGCTCGGTGTCATGTGACGGCGACAGCGGCGTATGCGGCGACGTAGGTGAGTATCAGGATCGTGGCGGTTGTATGGTCGAGGCGTTGGCGGATGGCGAGTGTGGTGGTAGCGATGAGGGCTGCTACTGCTGCAATGGTGATTCCCTCGAGTGCGAGTTGGGTGGTGACGGCGGCGGGTACGATCAGTGCGCCGGCGGAGAGGGAGAGGGTTGAGTCGACGAAGGATGAGCCGAGTACGTCGCCGAGTGCGATCTGGCGGGCTCCTTGCACTGCTCAACTGATTACGACGATCAGCTCGGGAGCAGAGGTTGCGAGCCCGGCGCCAAAGAACGCTAGGTAGAACTCTGGCACGCCAACCTCCTCGGTGAGTTGCACAAGTGAGTGCACGGCCGCGGTAGCGCCGATTCCCACCACGACCAGTGCTGTCAGCAGAATGCCAGCGTTGGTGCGGTTGCGCCGCTGCGGCTTGGTATCGGTGGGGGTTGGCGCGGGCGGCGAGTATGGTGCGGCCGCTTCGCTGGGGTTTCTCTTGTACAGGGTGATGACGATCGTGAACCAGATCGCGATCAGGATCATTGCGTCGGTTCGTGAGAACCAGCCATCACGCAGTAGCAGGGCGGCTGCAGCGAGCCCGGGTAGGGTTGCGAGCCCGACGAGGAGGATCTGCGGGCGCGGAGTTCGCATTCCGCGGGCGGCGAACGCGAGAGCTGCGAGAACGATCGTGAACTGTGCGAGGATCGAGCCGGTGGAGTCACCGATATTGATGTCTGCCTGGTGTTGGATGTGTGAGCTGATTGAGTTGGCGATTTCAGGGAGGTCTGTGCCGGCTGACATGACGGTGATTCCGAGCACGAAGGCGGGTACGCCAAGTGAACGGGCGAGGTGAGTGGCAGCGGTGACGGCCTTGTTGCTCGCGAAGATCGCACTGCCCAGGCCGATGATGACGATCACGATGTTGAGGGCAAGCACGAGCATTCGGCGGCGCTACCTTTACGGTGAGACGGTAGTTCGGTGGATGCGATTGCGAATAGTTTTGTCTAATGCGATCAGTGGCAGTACGAGTGCGGCTGCAGCGATCGCGACCGTCCACTGCAGTGCAGTGAGTGGTGTGGAGTCAAAGGGTGATTTCTGGTCGTCAGTGCAACAGTTGATTAATTGTCAATGTTGCCTGAGGGGGCTGGATGATGAGTGGATTGCGGCGTAGGTACTCGGTGCAGGAGCGACGCGAGTTATGGCGGCGTTGGGAGGAGGGCGAGTCGGTTACTGATATTGGGCGCGCGTTAGAGCGTTTGCCGGGCACGATTCATGCGGTGTTAAGCAGGCGTGGTGGTGTCGTTCCGCGGCATCGTTGTCGGCGTACCTCAGCGTTGAGTATGTGCGAGCGCGAACAGATCAGTCGGGGGCTTGTGGCGGAAATGTCGGTGCGATCAATCGCGCGACAATTGGCTCGTGCAGCGTCGACGATTAGTCGCGAGATCACACGTAACGGGAGTCGCGAGGCGTATCGTGCCCTGGCATCTGAAGAACGCTTTGAACGCCTTGCTTGTCGCCCACAGGCCTGCAAACTTTCGCGCAATACTGTGCTGCGTGATCTCGTCGCAACCAAGCTTGAAGAGAACTGGTCTCCTCAACAGATCAGTGGCTGGTTAGTTGTGGAATTTCCTGATGATGAGTCGTTACGAATCTCACCCGAAACGATCTATCTGACGTTGTTTGTGCAGGCACGGGGCGCCCTCAAGCGAGAATTAGTCAGTCATTTGCGTCGTGTTAAGAGCCTCAGACGGCCCCGCACGGCAAAGCGGGGTAGTGGTCGTCAGGGACAAATCGTTGATGCCGTCTCGATCCATGAACGCCCCGCCAAAGTCGAAGATCGTGCGATCCCTGGACACTCTCGATGGCGACCTGATCGGTGGCATCCAAAACTCGCATATCGCAACACTCGTGGAACGCAAATCACGCTTCGTGCTGCTGGCTTGTGTCGATGGTAAAGACACTAAAAGTGTCGTCGCCGCACTAACCAACAAAATCCAAGACCTACCCGAAGACCTACGCCGATCGTTGACATGGGATCGTGGCGGAGAACTCGCCGACCACAAAAAACTGACAATCGCAACCGACATCAAAGTCTATTTCTGTGATCCACGCAGTCCCTGGCAACGCGGCAGCAACGAAAACACCAATGGCCTACTCCGACAATACCTGCCCCGCAACAGCAACCTCTACGACCATACCCAATCAGATCTCGACACGATCGCCGAGGAACTCAACACGCGACCACGCAAAACGCTCGGCTATCACACACCCGCTGCTATTCTCAACGAAGCGTTGCACTGACGGGCCGAAACGGCACCCGGGTCCTTTTGTGCACCGTTACGCGGACGTCACGGCTTGCAGGGTGCGGTACAAGCGGTACGTGCCGAGCACGACGAGTGGCCATGTCAGCGCATTCGCGATCAGGCCCAGGACAGCGCCAGCAATCGCTTGGGTCGCACTGCCCGGTACGGCTAGCGCGAGGGAGGAGAAGAAAAGTGCGATCACGAGCGCGAACAACAAAAAGATCAGAATCACAGCCAGTACACCCCAGTAACGACCACGCGTCAACCCGGCCGAACGGCGCAGTGCCGGCGCCATCCGCGCATCGCCTGTCACAACTGCGACAGTCGCGAGAGCCAGCCGCACGCCATTGAGGATCGCCGAGCCGAGCAGCGTGCCGAAGCCGACCGTTAGCAGGAGTTGGGAGCCCCCGAGCCAGCCCGCAATGATGAGCACGCCAGGCAACGCCACGATCACCAGCAAGACCAACAGTTGCGTGATGACATACGTGGGCAGCAGCGAAAACGCCTCGCCCAGTTCGTGCCGCAGTGGAGCCGACTGGTCGGCCTCCGTAGCGATTGCCGCACGGATGATCACGATCGCGGCGAGTGGCGCGAATAGTAGGAGCGAGCCAACGCCATCGAGTATTAGCAAGCTCTGCTGCGAGCTTGTCGTGTCGGGAATGCTCAGTTGGATTGCCAGTAGCACGGCCGTGAACGGCAGAAAAATTAGGGCTGTCGCGAATGCGAGCGGACGCCATAGCCTGCGATAAAGCGCAAGCGTCTCTCGGATTACAGTGCGAACCATTGCGTGCAGGCTACGCGGGTTCGATTCCCGCCGCCTCCATAAAACTCCGACAAACGGGAGGAATACGCTTTTTCGCTCTTGGCGGACTGTTCACGGCATCTGCATGGATCGTTGATCTGGACACCTTCATGGTGCCTGTCAGAGGCGCGCGACAGCATCGCACTAGACCGGATCATGCGTGTGTCGGGCGCGCGAGATCGGCATGACCGACGACCGCTGGGAAGGCATCCTGGCGACCACGCCGCAGCACGCCAAGCACCGCAGCGGCTGGTTTGCAGATCGTTGTCGGCTCGGTGGCAGCTCCCGCTGAGGAGCGCATCTTGGCGATGACCGCACGCTCGAGAGTCCGGACTGAGCCCGTGTCTACGTCGAGGTCATCGGCGATCTGCGCCAGCGTTTTCTGGTGCCTAGCCGTCGAGTCCGAACCGTCAGCGCACGAACCGTTGCCCGACGCGAGCGAGGCCGGCGCTGACCGTCTCGATGTCGTGCTTCATGTCGTCTGCTCGCCCACCGCGTCGGCGGGGTCAACGCAGTACGGGTCGCCAATCAATGCGCCCAGTGGGTCGGTCATGCCATCGCTGGTGTGGGTCATGGAATGAGAGTCGGATTGGTTGGGGATGGCGTGCGGGCGAGTGTGCAGCGTGTCCTGTAGCCCTTTGTCACGTGGGTATGGTTGGCGATTGTGCATCCTGCGGTGGCGAGTGCTGGGTCGGGGTCGAACGGTGTCAGTCCGTTGATCGAGCGCCACGCAGCGCTTAATGTATGGGCATCGATGCGCCTTCGGAGTATGCGTCGCAGCGGCGGATGTGGACATGCGATCACGATTCGGGCGCCGGGTCGAGCGACTCGTACAAGTTCCTGAATAACGGCAGTCTGGTTGCTGTCGCACAGCGTGTGGAGCACGAACGTCGAGACGATGACGTCAAATGTCGCGTCGGGGAAGGGCAGTTTGCAAAGGTCAGCGCGTACACGCGTGGTGGTGCTGGGAGTGCGAGCGAGCATTCGCGGCGAACGATCAACGCTGGTGATGCTGGAGGGTTGGATGCCGCGATCGGCGAGGCGGCGTGTCAGCAGGCCGGTTCCACATCCGGCATCGAGCAGGTGGTCGGAGGGCGTGATCGCTGCGAGCTCGATCGCGGCGTCGAGGGTCGGTGTCTCCAGGCGAGCCTGGAGGTCGTAGACGGAGGCGACGAGGTTCCACCAGCGTTCATCGAGTGTCATCGTCTGTCTCTTGTGACGCAGGTTCAGAACCGGCATGGATGTCTAGGCCCGGGAGCACGCCGAGGATGGTATGCAGGTTATCGTAGACGCGCCGGCATCGTCTACACATGGCCAGATGCAGTGCGAATGCGATGCGTCGGGCGATCGGAAGCGACCCGTCGGCGGCTTCCGACATGGCGTCCTGTGTGTGCTGGCAGGTGCGGAAAATGGGTGGTTGTGACTCCATTGCTAGAATAAGACCCGATATAGTGGCGGGGGATTCACATTTGAACGCAAGTGTCGTGCGCAACGCTGGTGATCTGGCAGCGCACGAGGATGAACTCGTGCGCCGAGCTCGGGATCGCGACAGCACCGCGTTCGCAGGGCTGGTGCTGATCCATGGCGATCGACTGCATCGTCTGCTCGTCCGTGCGCTCGGCAACGAGGACGAGGCGCAGGAGGTAGCGCAGGAGGTATTGCTTCGCGCATGGCGTGGGCTGCCCTCATTCGAGGGCACGGCAAAGTTCTCGACATGGCTACATCGGATCGCGGTGAACGAGACCAACCGCCGGCTCGAACGCAATGGCCGTGCCCAGTTCGTGTCGCTGGACGACGCGGCCGATCTGGCGGCGCCGGCAGATGCCGAGCCGCCAGCGATCGCCGAGGCTGCGGAACTGCGTAAGCATGTGGCGCGGTGTGTGACGGAGCTGCCAGAGCATTACCAGGCGGTGATCCGGATGGTGGATATTGAACAGCATTCCAACGATCAGGCAGCCGGAATGCTCGATATCGGCGTGCGTAATCTCAAGAGTAGGCTGCACCGAGCGCCGATGATGGTCCGCCGTTGTGTGGAGATCGTCGTCGGTCGCCGAACCCGTGGGGAGCATCCGCTACACGCATCTGAATCCATTGCGGTGATAGCGGGTCGTACGTATCATGCAAAATGATCTGATCGTCATCGGTGGCGGAAGTGCAGGGCTGGTCGCGGCGCATCTGGCCAGCAAGCTCGGCGCTCGCGTTACGCTCGTGGAGCAGGCCCCTGCGCCTGGGGGCGATTGCCTGTGGACCGGGTGCGTGCCGAGCAAGGCGCTGATCAGCATCGCCGGCCGGGCACATGCGGCGCGACATTCGCGCGAACTGGGCGTTGCGGCCTCCCATGTGGAGATTGACTTCTCGCGTGTAATGGCCTCGGTACGGGCGGCACAAGCTGTGATCGAGCCGCATGATTCGTTCGAGCGACTAGAAAATTCGGGAGTCACCACGATACGTGGCCGGGCATCACTCGCAGGACGCGGGCGCGTGGTGGTGATGCATGCGGACGGCACGGAACAGGTTGTCACGGCGCGTCATGTCTTGATCGCCGCGGGATCGCAACCTGTGGTGCCTCCCATCGCCGGCATCGAATCGGTCAAAGTGATGACGAGTGATGACGTATGGGCGCTTGAGCAGTTGCCCGCTCGATTGCTAGTACTTGGAGGTGGCGCGATCGGGTGCGAGTTGGGGCAGGCGTTTGCTCGACTTGGCTCGTCCGTGACGCTCGTCGAGGCTGCGCCGCGACTGCTGTTACATGAGGAGCCGATCGCCTCTGAGCTTGTGGACGATGCCCTCATCGCAGAAGCTATTGATGTGCGCTGCAGCGTCCGGGTCGAGCGCTTCGAACCCGGCATAGCCGTGTTGGATGATGGTTCGCGGGTCCGGGCGGATGTCGTATTGGTCGCCGCGGGGCGGCGGTCTCGCGCGGACGACGTCGATCCTGGTGGATTGCTTGCTCGCATGGCGTCTGGGGCCATCCAGGTCGATGATAGGCAGCGCACGAGCGTTCGCGGGGTGTGGGCGGCAGGTGATGTGACGGGCCAGCTGCCGTTCACGCATGCCGCAGGGTCGCAGGGCGTGAACGTCGTGCTCAACGCACTGTTTGGGGCTCGACGTCGGTTCGATGCACAGCGGGTGCCATGGGTCACGTTTACGTCGCCCGAAGTCGGGCGCGTCGGCTTGACGCAAGACCAAGCGGAGGCGCAGCTTGGTGACCGCGTCCGGATCGTTGATCTGCCGTTGTCCCGCGTGGATCGTGCGGTCGCAGCACACGAGGGGCCCGGCTTGGTTCGACTGGTGACTGATCGCGGGCGGCGAGTTGTGGGGGCGACGGTCGTCGCAGAGCACGGAGGTGAGGTGATGTCGTCGATCGCCGCACAGGTCGGTCGGCGCGGTGGAGTCGGCCGGCTCGCGTTCGCCTTGCATCCGTACCCGACGTTCGGCGAGGCGACGCAGCGTGCGGCGCTCACGCTTCGGCAAGGCAGCGGGCAGGGTGCGTTCTCTCAGTGGGCCCTACGTCGGGTCATCGCGATGATGTCGCGGGTCAGCGGATGACGGCACCAGAGCAGCCGCAGCCGTTGCTGGCACTGCTGATCCGGCCCGGCGTAGTAGTGGTAGTGATCGTTGCGACTGTGCTGGCACTGCGAGCATGGGGAGTGACGTCTCCCCATGGCCTGGCGGAGCGGGTTACTGATCACGGTGCGTGGTCGATGGTGGCCTTCGCCGTGCTGTATGCGGTGCTGACGGTGGCGCTCGTACCGGGTTCGATCCCGTCAGCTGCCGCTGGCATCGTGTTCGGCACGACGCTGGGCCTACCAGTCGTCATTGTCGGTGCGACGCTCGGCGCGAGTCTCGCATTCCTGGTCGCGCGCTCGGCGCTGCGACCGCTCGCCGAGCGAGTTGCAGCGCGCTCCACGGCCCGCATCGATCGATTCCTCGACCATCGAGACTTCATCAGCGTGCTGATCGTTCGGCTGGTGCCGCTGGTGCCGTTTAACGCGTCGAACTACGCATTCGGTCTCACGACCGTCCGCGCGTGGCCATTCGTGGCCGCGACCGCGATCGGAATGATCCCCGCCACAATCGTGCGTGTGTGGTTCGGATCCACGCTCACAGACCCGGGCAGCAACAGGTTCTGGGAAGCCGGTGCGGCACTCGTCGCCATGTCGGCCGCCACCATGACAATTGCGGTGGTCGTCCACCGCAGAAGCGAGAATCGATGAAACCGCACCGAACACTGACCGTAATCGCGCTCACTGCCAGCATCGTGGCCAGCGTGCTCCTTGTTGCCGGATGCGGCTCGTCCCAGACATCGTCGACATCGACGGGCACGTCGGATGTCGTTACGTCGTGGACTGCTGGTGACGCTCCGTGGTCGACGGTCGTGCAGAGCGCGAAGGGCCAGACTGTCAACTGGTGGCTGTATGGCGGAGACGACCGGATCAACGCCTACATCGACGACGTCGTCGGACCACGTGCGAAGCAGTTGGGCATCACGATCAATCGCGTGCCGGTCGATGACACGGCCACTGCAGTGTCGAAGGTGGTGGTCGAGGCTCGTGCTGGAAAGAGCAGCGGAGGAGCCGTCGACCTGATCTGGATCAACGGAGAAAACTTCGCAAGCGGCAAGCAGGCTCAGCTCTGGCTCGGCGACTCATGGGCAACGAAGCTGCCCAACGCCGTCTTGCACGTCGATTGGAGCGACCCGAGTATCAACCGCGACCTCGGCGTCGCCGTAGATGGCCAGGAGTCACCGTGGAGCCGCGCCGCGCTCGTCTGGGCGTATGACAGTGCCCGCACGACCGAGCCACCACGAACGTTGGATGCATTGTTGACATACGCGAAGCGGCATCCGGGTCGGGTGACATATCCCGCGCCACCGGACTTCACGGGATCGGCATTCGTGCGCTACGTCGTCACGCAGCTCGGCGAGGACCGGGCGTTCGCATATCTGAAGGAGCTCAAGCCCTACACCTGGCGCCAGGGCAGTGCCTATCCGAAGAGCGAGGCCGAACTCAACCAGATGTTCGGCAACGGCACGGTCGACTTCGCGTTCAGCTACGACCCGTCGTTCGTCGAGAGTGCCGTGCGCTCAGGCACGTTTGCAAAGTCCGCTCGCCCGTTCGTGCCGATGTCTGGCACCTTGACCAACGTCAGCTACGTCACCATCCCGAGCAATGCGGCGCATCCAGCTGCAGCGCTCGTGCTCGCGAACCTCCTGCTCGATTCCGACCTGCAAGCGAAGAAGGCTGATCCGGCGGTGCTAGGCGTGCCCACGGTACTCCGGGACCTTGCTACTCCTGCGCAGCACTCGCAGTACCTGCTCGCGAACTTCGGCGCTCCTGTGCCCGAACTTGCTGCTGCGAAGGTGGCACCGATCGAGCAGCGGTGGAAACGCGAAGTCGGCAGCTGATGCGACGCTCGCACATGGCGAGCGCATGGATGCTGGCAGTTGCGGCGGTGCCGGCGGTGCTGGTGGCGGGGGCGATCTTTGACGCGGCGCGAACCAGTGTCACACCTGGCATCAGTGGTTCCGTGACGCTCGAAGCGTGGCGGACGTTCGCAGGCGATCCAGCAACGGTGCGCGACGCAGGCTTCACCGTGTGGATAGCAGTCGCTTCGGCTCTGTGTGCCGCGGCGGGTGGCGTTGTTCTGTTCAGCGCGCTGCGGCGGATGCCCCGTCGTGTGGCGTTTGCGGTGCTGCTGATTCCCATCGCAGTGCCGTACGTCACCGCGGCAGTGCTCACCATGCAGTGGCTCGGCGCAGACGGGCTACTCACGCGACTCGTGCAGCACGGCGTGTATGACCCGGTCGGCTCATCTTTCGGGATCGGGATCATCATCACGTATGCGTGGAAGGAAGCAGCGTTCATCGCGGCGATATTGCTTGTGGGGCTGACACGGGATCTCGAGGACCGCGAAACGATTTCCCGGACACTAGGTCTCTCGCGCTCGCAGGTGTACTGGCACGTGACGCTTCCATCGATCGCGCGACCGCTGATCGTGGCCACCACGCTTGTCGCTGCGTTCGCCATTGGCGCCCTGGAGATCCCAGCTCTCGTCGGGGGGATCTCCCCGCAGACGCTGCCACAGACGGCCGCCGCCGCGACTGCCGGCGACGTGCTCGCTGGCCAATCGGTCGCAGCAGCGAATTCGCTGCTCACCCTGGTGGTCTCGATCGCACTGACACTAGCGCTCGCTGCTCCGCTGCTGACACGACGAATGCGGTGGTCGTCGTGATCGCGCGCGAGAACACGCGCAGCGGACGATCGATAGCCATCGTCTGGCTGGCGTTGGTCGCAGGCGTCGTGCTCTGGCTCGTAGTTCGGGCGTTTGCCGACGCTTGGCGTGCACCGGCCATGCTGCCGCAGGCGTACGGTCTCTACGGTTGGAACGTCGCGCTCCGCAACTCCCTCCAGCACGCCTTTGTCCAGTCGTTGCTGATCGCTACCATCGCGGCCCTTGTTGGGGGTGTGCTCGCGACGAGTGCGATGACCGTGGCGGTTCGGGCAGGGCGCCGAGCGCGACGTCTGGCTCTCGTATTGCTGGTCGTGCCGGCGCTGCTACCGGGAACCGTCGTTGCCATCGGTATGGCCACCTTTGCTACACGGATTGGGTTGCAGGGATCGATGTCAACCGTAGTCGCTGTGCACCTACCGTTCGTGATGGCGTGGCAAACCATCGTGCTGCTCGGTACATGGGATCGCACACTCCGCGAGCGGGAGGATGTCGCCGCCACCCTTGGGGTGGGCCCGGTAATGCGACTGGTGCACGTCACGATTCCCGGTCTGCGCCTGCAGCTCGTGGCAGCACTTGCGCTCGGATTCCTCGTCTCGTGGGGGCAATACACCACCACACTGCTGGTTGCCACCGGAGCAGACACGTTGCCGTTGCGGCTCGTACCGATGGTGCAGAGCCAACCTGCCGCCGCCGCGGTCATGACAATCGCCATGCTCGTGCCCGCCCTGCTGGTTACGCTCGTCCTGAGAGCACCCACCCGGAGGCCGTCATGACCGATTCCGGCATCGACATCACAGATCTCAACGTCATGGTCGAAGGTGCAACCCTGCTGAACCAGGTACGTCTCGCAGTAGCGCGTGGCCGTCGCTGCGCGGTGGTCGGGCCATCCGGTGCGGGCAAGACCACGCTGATCCGGGCGATCGCGGGCCTCGTCGAATCGACCGGCACCATCCGCATCGACAACCGCGACGTGACCGCCATGGCTCCGCAACACCGACAGCTCGGAGTCGTGACCCAGCGACCGATGCTGCTGCCACACATGCGCGTCATCGAAAACGTCGAATTGCCACTACGAGCGCGACGTGTTGCGCGCACCGCTCGCAAGCGCATCGCTTTGGACCTGCTCGACCTGGTTGGTGTCGCCCCGCTTGCCGATCGCTCCGTCCACGGACTATCCGGCGGCGAAGCCCAGCGCGTGGCTTTGGCTCGTGCGCTCGCGACCGAGCCCCGAGCGCTGTTGCTGGACGAGCCACTCAGCGCTGTCGACCCGGAGGCGCGCGCACAGCTGCAGCAGACGATCATCGACGTGCAGCGACAATCCGGCGCGACGCTACTTGTCGTCACCCATGATCGTGACGAGGCTCTGGCACTCGGCCAGACAATCGCCGTGATGGTGCAGGGATGCATTGTCGCCCACGCGACACCAAACGAGCTGATCACCACGCCTGGTCGTGCTGACGTCGCTCGGCTCGTCGGACGAGGCTCGATCATCGCCGCAGATCAGCCGCTTGCCGGTCGACTCGCTCCCGAGTGTGCATGCCCAATCTGGCTGCCGCATCACGCGGTGTACACGTCCGAGCCGGCATCCAGCACAGAATCGGTTCTGCGCTTAGAAGGGCAGCTCGGAAGATCACAGCTCACGCAGTCCGGCTTCACCACATCGTTCCTGATTGGCGACCTGAGCATTGACGTTGTCACCGTGCACCCGATATGTAACGAGGCCGCGCCGGGATCCATTTGGATCGACACGTCCCTTGTTTCCCCGATCAAAGACGGTGACTGATGCTCGACCATCGCCTGCGCGCACACGTGACACCGATCACCGACACGCTCGCCCTGAGGGCGCGCGCCCTCGGTATCCGCCCGATGCAGGTGACCCTCACTGGACTCGCAATCGGGCTCGCCGCCGCGGCAGCTGTCGCGTCCGGGCATTGGACGATGGGGGCAATCCTCTGGCTCGTCAACCGGCTGCTCGATGGCATCGACGGACCACTCGCTCGGCTCGAACGCCCGACGGAGCTCGGCGGTTACATCGACTTCGTCGCAGACTACGTCGTCTACCTCGCGATTCCAGTCGCCGTCGTCATCAGCGCCCCCAACCTTGCCACTGCCGTGGTTGTCCTACTGAGTGCCTACCTCATCAACATCGTGCAGCTGCTGACACAATCTTCGATCAGTGCGGAGCGTCGCGATCTGCGCGACGACGATCGATCCCTGCGTCTACACCGCGGTCTCGTGGAAGGCGCTGAGACGATCGTCGCGTACACGATCCTGTTGCTCGCCCCACAATGGGCACGCGAGGTGATCATCGTGTTTGCCGGGGCTGTTCTGGTCACCGCAGCGCAGCGCTTCATCGTTGCACTGCGAACGCTCGAACGCTGATCTGGGAAATCGGCGAATCCCAAAGCGCGCGAGCGGGTCTGACACCTTGTACTGACAGATTCGTCACACATCCGCAACCACGGGATCGGATCGATGTTCGGATATTTTGCTCAATTCATGCACGCGCTTCGACGTGTCGAAGTCGCTACGAGGGTGGTCCACCCAGACTCGCGTGATGCGCTCGAGCGGCGGTGGGCAGCGCTTCCGGAGCACGTCAAGACACCGGCTCAAGTGCTCGGTCGTGCAGGCGTTGGCTGCGAGGGCACACAAGGCGTGTTCCCGCGCTGCAACTTCGCGTGCAAGCCTTGCTATCACTCACGAGACGCGAACCGGGTGCGCGTCGACGGCGAGCACACGCTCAACGAGATCACAAAGCAGATGCAGCTGTTGCGGACTGAGCGCGGTGCGTTTGCGCACGCGCAACTGATCGGTGGCGAAGTCAGCCTGCTTGACCCCAACGACCATGCTCGCGCGCTGGAGATCATGCGCGCACACGGTCGCGAGCCGATGAGCTTCACCCACGGCGACTTCGACGAACGGTACCTTCGCGACCTGGCGCTCGACGAGCACGGCCACCCTCGATTCCGCCGCCTGTCGTTCGCCGCACATTTCGACACGACGATGGTGGGCCGTCGCGGGCTCAAGCATGCAGACCGAGAGTCGGATCTCGACCCATACCGTGCAAGATTCTGTGCGATGTTCCAACGATTGCGCCGCGAACACGGCATCCGCTTCTACCTGGCGCACAACATGACCGTCACACCAGCAAACGTGCACGAAATCCCCGACCTCATCAAACGCTGTCGGGGAATGGGGTTCTCGTTGTTCTCGTTCCAGCCCGCGGCGCTTGTCGGCGACGACCGCCGATGGAACGAGGACTACCGGGTCCTCGAGGCAGACGCGGTGTGGGCACAGATCGGCAAGGGCGCCGGGACCGACCTACCGTATCGCCTGTTTGAGTTCGGAGACACCCGCTGCAACCGCACGGCATGGGGCGCGTTTGTTGGTGAGCGGTGGCACAGCTTTCTTGATCAGGACGACCCGCGCGACCTCGTAGTTCGCGACGCCGTACTCAAGCACTTCGGCGGGCTCAACGTAGTGGCTCCACTGCTGCTCGTGACGGTGCGGGTGGCTCGAGTGCTCGCTGTGCATCCATCGCTGGTTCCCATGGCGTTCGGCTGGCTCCGACGGTTCGTGCGTCGGGCCGGCGGGCCGGTTGCTCTGCTGCGTCACCGGCCCCGGTTCGTGACGTTCGTGATGCACCGGTTCATGCACGCCGAGGACGTCACACGCGCCTGGGCTCTGATGGAGTGCGGTGAGACCAGCGATGATCCGAAGCTGATGGAGACGCAGCAGCGCCTTTCGGCTTGCTCGTACGGCATGGCTCATCCCGAGACAGGCCAGATTGTGCCTGCGTGCGTTCAGCATTCGGTTCTCGACCCGGCGCAGAACAGCCGCCTTTCGCAACTGCTGCCAATCAGCCGCCGCCTTTCACGCCAGCCAGCAAGCGACACGCCGCCGCTGAACATTACTTTCGGGTGCGGCTCGACGCCGACCGCTGCATGTTCGGCTGGTTCGACCCGGCCGGATCTGTCGGGATTCGCCTAAACGAGCGCGTCAGCGGCAGACTGGTCTGCTATGAGATTTCATGTAGCTTGAATCTTCCCGCGGCTTTCGGGGTCAAATTCGAGGAAGTCTTACCTAGGAGTAGCGATGAGCCAGACCTTTGACGTGATCGTGATTGGCGGCGGCCCTGCCGGAAAGGCGACTGCTGCGCATGTTCGGGACGCCGGGCTGTCGGTTGCGTTGATCGAGTCCCACCTCGTCGGTGGCGAGTGCCCCTATGTCGGATGCATGCCGTCTAAGGCGCTGCTGCGGCCGGCACAACTGCTCGCTGAGGTTGCACGCGTGCCGGGGGCTGCGGAAGCGGTTACGGGTCAGCTTGATGTCGAGTCGGCGCTGCGCCGTCGTGACGTGGCGACGTACCAGCTCGACGACACGTCCCACAGCAACCGAATCGCGGCGCGGGGCATCGAGATCTACCGCGGGCACGGTCGGATCACAGGTGAGCGCATCGTCGAGGTGCTTCCCGCCGAGCTGCGAGACGGCGAGCAACGAGGGGAGGCTGGTGTCGTCGTCGATGCACCGCTGACGCTTCGCGCCACTCGCGCCGTCGCAGTGTGTACGGGCACGCACGCGCTGCTGCCACCAATCGACGGACTTGCACAGGCTCAGGTGTGGACAAACGTCGACGCAACTCTTTCCACACAGGTCCCATCGAGCCTGATCGTGCTTGGTGGAGGACCGATCGGGTGCGAGTTGGCCCAGGCCTGGCGAACACTTGGCTGCGAACGCGTCACGATCGTCGAACGCTCAGGAGGCCTGCTCGCACGCGAGGAGCCATTCGCGAGTGAGATGGTGGAACGCGCCATGGAACACCTCGGTATCGTCGTGCGCACGGGCGTCGCCGCAACCCACGTCGAACGCGCAGCTGACGGGCGAGCTGATCCCACCACGGTGCAGCTCTCCGACGGCACAAGCATCACCGCCGCTGAGGTGCTCGTGTCGGTTGGGCGAGCCCCCAACACCCTCCAGATTGGTCTCGAAAGCGTTGACGCACACGTGGACGAGCGTGGCTTCCTTCGCGTTGACGACTGCATGCACGTCATCGGCTACGACTGGCTGTACGCAGTTGGCGATGTCACGGGACGCGCGCTGTTCACCCACACTGCGGCGTACCATGCACAAATCGCGGCCCGCAACATTGCCGGCGACGTCTGCGAGTGCGTGAACGATCTCGCCGGCGCCCCCCGCGTGACGTTCACCGAGCCGCAGGTCGCGGCGGCCGGCATGACCGAGCAGATGGCTCGTGACAGCGGGCTCGACATCATCGTCGTGGACCGCGACATTGATAGCCTCGCCGCAGCGAGCTTCTACGGCAGGGGCGCGCCAGCACGCGCTCGCCTCGTGGTGGACCGCGCCGACCACCGCGTGCTCGGTGCCACATTCGTAGGACCGCATGTCGCCGAGTTGCTCCACGCGGCAACCATCGCCATCTCGGCAGGATTGACGATCGACCAGCTTCGACATGCCGTCGCACCATTCCCGACGCTCTCGCAGATTTGGCCGTCGCTCACCGACGAAGCCGCACGGCAGTTGAGTGCCGATGCGATCTCCGCATGACCATTACGCACGACGTGTCGTGCGACGGAAGCTCAGCGGTCGGTGGCCTGCACCTCGGGATGGTCCAGATCCAGATAGGCGTCATGGGTGTAGCACCAGGTAAACCCCTGCCCGGCTGGAGCGGACTGCATCACGGGGTGTCCGGTCTCTTCGTAGTGTGTTCGCGCGTGACCAGCCTGCGAATCGCAGCAGCCGACATGCCCGCACGTGGCACAAACTCGCAGGTTAAAACGCGAGTCGCACTCCTCGCAGGCATCAGCGCGGGCGGCAACGAACGGGGCTGGGACATGTTCGCATGCTGGCATGTACTTGCCCTAAACCGACCGGGCTCCGGGACCAATTCTCGACAATTTCGATCGCATACTGATCAGGTCGGCCCTTTTTCATCGACGGGTGACTTACGCTTGAGACCCGGGCAGATTAGCGGATGCGTTTGGCACTATCGATGGAGGCGAGTTCGATGAAGATCGAGATCCTGTACTTCGACGGGTGTCCGAATCACTCCGTCACCGAGCAAATGGTGACGCGCGTTGCGAGCGAACTCGGTGTCGACGCTCAAATCGTGCTGACTAAGATTCCGGACGCTTCGACCGCAGTGGAGAGGCGATTCCTCGGGTCTCCCAGCGTTCTCGTTGAGGGCCTTGATATTGAGCCCGGCGCGCAGTCTCGAGACGGGTTCGGATTGACCTGCAGGATCTTCCAGACCGACCGAGGGCTGACGGGCGTTCCGGACGAACAGTGGCTCCGCGATGCAATCACGCGGGAGTCATAGCTCGTTCCTTGCAGGCTACGCGGGTATTCCGCCAAACGGAAGCGGATTGCGAAAAACAATGCACGGATGCGCTGTTTCCCGCCTAGTATCGCCTGTTACGTCCTTGCGAGTATCCGGGCTCGCACGTACCCTGCAACCACGCGCGGCGTTGCGGCGCCCACTTTCGGAGGCTGTTCGTGATTCGACATGACGTAATCGTTCTCGGAGGAGGCTTGGCTGGCATGCGCGCGGCCATTGAGGCGAAGCGTGCTGGCGTCGATGTTGCCATCATTTCCAAGCTTCATCCGACTCGTTCGCATTCCGGTTCGGCTGAGGGTGGCATCAATGCGGCGCTCGGCAACGCGACCGAAGACTCCCCAGAAAGCCACGCCTTTGATACCGCCAAAGGGTCGGACTATCTCGGCGATCAGGATGCCATCGAGATCATGTGCCGCGAGGCGCCCGATGACATCTACGAGCTCGAGCACATGGGCGCGATCTTCACTCGCTCTGCTGACGGCAAGATCGCACAGCGCCCGTTTGGTGCCGCGGGTGCGCCACGCACGATCTATTCGGCTGATATCACCGGTCATGTCTTGATTCACGTGCTCTACGAGCAGCTCATCAAGTACGACATCAAGGTCTACGAGGAGTTCTTTGCGACGAAGGTTGTCGTCGACAATGGTCAGTGCGCCGGCGTGATCGCCTGGGATACACAGCGCGGTGGCTTGCACGCGATTGAGACGAATCACGTGATCCTCGCGACGGGTGGTGTTGGTCGCATGTACTACGGCACCACGAATGCGTACGCCTGTACGGGCGATGGCATGTCGCTCGCCTGGAATGCTGGCGCGCCGCTGAAGGACATGGAGTTCATGCAGTTCCATCCAACTACGCTGAAATCCAATGGTGTGTTGATCACCGAGGGCTGTCGCGGCGAGGGTGGCTATCTGCGCAACAAGGATGGCGAGCGCTTTATGGCGCACGACGCGCCGAATGCGATGGAGCTCGCGTCGCGCGATGTTGTCTCGCGTGCCGAGTGGCGCGAGATCGCGGATGGTCGTGGTGTTGACGGCTGCGTGATGCTCGACCTGACGCATCTCGGTTGGAAGAAGATCAAGACGCGTCTGCCGGGCAGCCGCGAGCTGGCGATGGACTACGCGGGTGTGGATCCGATCGAGCAGCCGATTCCGGTGCGCCCGGGCGCCCACTACATGATGGGTGGCATCGACTGCGACGTTTGGGGCGAGACGGTGGTGCCCGGTCTGTGGGCTGCGGGCGAGGTTGCTTGCGTGTCCGTGCATGGTGCAAATCGTCTGGGCGGTAACTCGCTGATGGAGACGATCGTGTTTGGTCGTCGCGCGGGCCAGGCGACGGCCGAGCGTGTGCTCGAGCAGGGCGATACGGGTGCCCGCATCGAACCAGCCGTGCTCGCCGAAGAGGATCGCCGCATCGCGGGCATCCTTAATAGCACCGAGGGTGAGCGCCCGGGTCTGCTCCGCGAAGAACTCGCGAAGACGATGTACGACAAGGCCGGCGTGTATCGCACAGGTGCCGTGTTGCTCGAGTGTCAAGAAAAGGTGCACGAGCTCCGCGAGCGCTCCCAGAAGCTGCTGCTCGACGATCACGGTTCGGTCTTCAATACCGACCTCACGGAGGCACTTGAGCTGCATTCGCTGCTCGAGTGCGCCGACTGCCTCGTCACCAGTGCCTTGCCGCGCAACGAGAGCCGCGGCGCACACTCGCGCCTCGACTTTACCGAGCGCGACGATGATCACTGGCTCAAGCACACACTCAACTGGAACGATGGTGGCCAGGTCCGCCTTGACTACCGTCCCGTGACCATCACCAAGTATCAGCCACTGGCACGGAGCTACTAACGTGACCGAGGTCCCGAACAGCCACTTCACCACCCTCAAGGGTGCGTACGACGTCGAATTGATGGAGGCCACCCTCAAGGTGCGCCGCTACGACCCCGCCACGAAGCGGGCGCGTTTCGACGTCTTTACCGTGACGATCCCGACGACTGCGACGGTGCTCGACGCACTCGATGAGATCAAGGAAACGCGCGACGGCACGCTCTCGTATCGCAAGTCGTGCCGGATGGCGGTTTGCGGCTCGTGCGGTATGCGTGTCGATGGTGGAGCCGCGCTCGCCTGCAAGGTGCCGATGAAGAAGTTTGTCGATGCGGGGCACACGATCACGGTCTCGCCGATGGGCAACCTGCCGGTGATCAAGGATCTCGTCGTCGACATGACACCGTTCTGGGACAAGATCCGTGCCGTCAAGCCGTACCTCGATACGACGGATGTGGAGGTCCCGGCGAAGGAATGGCTCGTCAATCCCTCGCATGGCGAGTTGATCCACAAGGAGTCGCTCTGCATCATGTGTGGCTGCTGCGTCTCGGAGTGCATCTCGATGGAGGAGGACCCCGATTTCCTCGGACCTGCAGCGCTCGCCAAGGCCTACCGTTTTGTTGGCGATTCGCGTGATAGCGACACGCGCGAGCGTCTGCGCGACCTCAATGGTGAGCACGGCATTTGGGATTGCACACGCTGCTACTTCTGCAATCAGCGCTGCCCGAAGAATGTCGATCCGCGTGACGCGATCGCCAAGCTTGGCGCTGAGTCCTTCAAGGAGGGCTTTACGGGCGATCCGGGTGCCAAGCATGCGAAGGTCTTTGTGGATTCCACCTACAAAGGTGGTTACCTCCGCGAGACAGAGTTGGTGCCGAAGACGATCGGGCCGATCAATGCGATCAAGGAACTGCCGTTTGCCTTGCAGTTGGCGCGAGCCGGCAAGGTGCCGAACCCGCTGAACCCGCACAAGGCGAAGGACAACGAAGAAGTGAAGCGGCTCTGGAAGCTGCTCGAAACCGAAGCAAAGGGTCAGCCGCGCCGAGCAACGGCACTGCATCCCGACGCGGTTCAGGAAGGCTGATTTACTCATGCAGGAGCGCTACGCCTACTACCCCGGCTGCCTCGCCAGTCTGTCCCAGTTGGAGCTCGACTCGTCGTCGCGCGCGGTTATAAAGAAGCTCGAGGTCGAGCTCGTCGAGATGCCGAGCGTGACGTGTTGTGGCGCGGGTGACATTCACGAGGCCAAGCCGGACTACTACCTGCACATTTCGGCGCGTATTCTTGGTCAGGCCGAGCAGACGGGTTGCGACACGATCCTCACGATCTGCAACGTCTGCACGCTCAACCTGCGTCAGGCCAATAAGGCCTTGCAGGCGGATGCCGCGCTCCTCAACCGTATCAATGACAACCTGCGTGAGGTCGGTGCTGCGACGTATCAGGGCGGCGTCGATGTCCGCCACCTGTTGTGGGAGGTTTCGGAGGGCGAGGGCTACGAGCGCTTTAAGAGCATCGCGGTCCAGAGCCTCGAAGGTCTCAAGGTCGCGCCGTTCTACGGCTGTCAGATCCTGCGACCTACGAAGATCCTCGGCTTCGAAGATCCCGATAGCCCTCAATCGCTCGAGCGTCTGATCACCGCCTGTGGTGCAGAGCCGATTGACTACCCCGCCAAGGTCAAGTGCTGTGGCTTCCCGATCATCCTGGCGCGCGAAGACGTTGCGCTTGGCGAGCTTGTACAGCCGCTCGAGCAGGCGATCGATGCGGGTGCGGATGTGATTGTTACGCCCTGTCCGCTTTGCCATCTTTCGCTCGATGCGTGGCAGCGTAAGGCTGCCGCCTTCACGGGTCGCGATTTTGAGATTCCAATTTTGCATCTTGGCCAGCTCTTGGGTGCGGCTGCCGGTATCGAGGAGTCCGAGCTGAAGTTCAAGCGGCACGTGACGCGCTTGAGCCCGTCGGTCAAGGCCAAGCTGAAGGTCCCTTCTGTCGTTCGCACTGAGGTCTAGCCGCTTACGCATGGTCCTTCCGTCGGGTAGCCTTTGACGGATGCGTTGTGGAGGAGTCACTCGGTGAAGCAGCAGTTGAAGCGCGCGGCGTGGGGTATCACGAAGGGCGCGTTGTCGGGTTCGCACACGTTTGCCTCGGAGGGGTTTACGGGTGCTCTGGTTGCGTCGGCGACGCGCGGCAGGATGGTCAATACCGCGACGGAAATTGGCGGGGTCTCGGTTGCGCTGCTGATCGAACGCATTGGCTCGGGCATGCTGACAGCCATCGATTTTGCGATTAGCCAGTTTGCGACGGATGCGGCGGTTAGGGCCGATGTCACGCGGATCGTGCGGCGAGGACTCGACGAGCGTGCGCTCGAGCGCCAGCTGGTGCGCGATGTCGCGTGGCGAAGCGCGGCGCGTGGTGCGATCAGCGGGATTCCCGCCGTAATTCCAGGGGCGGGAACGATGGTCGAGTTGGGAGTGGCTGTGGCCGATTCGCTGGCCTTGACGGTCGCCGAGGCACGCATGGTGCTCGCGCTTGCACACTTGCGGGGGCTTGATCTCCAGGCGGTCGAGTTGCGACGCCTCGATATCTTGCTGGTTTTGGGTCTCGCTGCCGAGGCGGCTGTGATCGAGGGCGATGTGATTCGTGCGGGTGGTGTCGATATTTCACTCGAGATGTTGCGCAGTGGCGCGTTACCGCCAGAGGTCGCTGTCACGCTTGGTACGGCGGTCGGGACGGACATCATTCGTACGGTGGCGCGTCGACGCACGGGGGGGTTGCTGATTCGCCTCTTACCGGGTGGAATTTCGGTCGTTGCCGCAGCATGGTTCGACTGGCGTGCGACCGGAAACGTCGGTAAGCACGCGGTCCAGTACTTTGATCTGGTGGCTCCCGCGCGGGAGCTGGTTGGTTCTACGCGTTCTTAGCGCGCACGTTGCAGCGATGCTTGTGGCATGTCGCGCTCGTTCCTAGTCGTTGTTGCTCTGCTGATTTTTGTGGTTGCGATTACGCGGCAGGTCGATGCGCCGATCGAAGCGGTGCAGTCGGCCGGGCCGGTCGCGGCAGGCCCCGGCCTTATCCTCGATGTGCTCGATGGCGACACGGTGCGGGTGCGAATGGCGGGGTACGAAGGTTCGGTCCGGATCGTGGGGATTGATACGCCAGAGATCGAGCATCCAGGTAAGCCGGCTGGATGTTTCGGTGAGGAGGCCGGTGCTGCGGCACGGGCATGGCTGGCTGGGCGCGTTGTCGATGTCATTCCGGCGCGCGAGCAGCGCGATCGCTTTGGTCGACTCCTCGCGCGGATCGTGCCGCGCGATGGTCCGATTGCGGGGCGGGATCTCGCACGCGTGTTGGCGCTGTCGGGGTTTGCTCGCGAGTTGTCGATCGCGCCGAATCTGGACGATGCGTCGGCTCTTGCCGAGCGTGTTGCGATTGCGCGGCGTTTGGGGCGCGGATTGTGGCGCTCGTGTGGGTTTGCGGCCGCCTTCCCGGGTAAAGAGTCTGCTGCGCGCGGGTAGGCTGTGCACGTGTTCTTTCTTCCTCTGATTGGCGTCGCGGCTGCGACTGCCGCGCTCGGTGTTGCGGAGGCTCGTTCCGTCGTGCGCCTCGACCGTGTCGTGCCAATCGAGGGCCTGCCAGCTGCGCTCGACGGCATCCGTATCGCGCATGTCTCGGATCTGCACCTCGGCGCGCCCGGCGTCAACCGGACGGCAGCGCAACGAGCCATTGCGCTAGTCAATGCGGCAGCGCCCGATCTTGTGGCGATTACGGGCGATCTGCTGACGCATCCGCGCGGTACCGACGATCTGCTCGAACTGCTCGATCTCCTCGACGCACCGCTCGGCGTCTTTGCAACGCTCGGCAATCACGATGTCGGCGATACGCGCGACCCTTGCTCGCGAGCAGGAGCGATTCCCGACCTGTCCGCGATTGGCGTCGAGTTGCTGCGCGACCGCGCCGTCACGATCACGACCGAGGGTGCCACGATCGCGATCAGCGGTCTCGAGCCACGCAGGCCCGACTCGACGCCCTATGGTCTCGCCGCGGGGGCGTCGTGGCCCGAATCAACGGCCGATCTTTCGCTGGTACTCGCCCACTACCCCGATGTTTTTGATGGCGCGCCTCTCGATGCGCGTGGTCTGGTCTTGACAGGTCATCTCCATGGCGGCCAGATCTGCGTGCCCTGGCCGTCGGGTCGCTTGCGTCTCTCCCAACTCGGGCATCGCTACAGCGAGGGCTTGTATCACCGAGCTGAACTGACGATGCATATCTCGCGGGGTGTTGGCACGACCTTTGTACCGTTGCGGTTCTTCGCGCGACCCGAAGTGACGATCTTGACGCTCCGCGCACTCAATGCCTCTGGGGGATAACGTTCGGCGAGCAGCAACTCTGTGCTGTCGACGGCATTACTGGCGGCACCCTTGCGCGTGGTGGATCGAGGTTTGATCGCGCTGCGCGCGAAGCGTTTTCTTACGGTGGTTTTTGTGACTTCTGAGTTCCTACCCAAACGCTGCGCGTTTGGGGAACTCCGAAGTCTCAACTTGCGCGGGAGCTAGATCTCTTTGAGCAGCAACTCTGTGATGTCGACGGCATTACTGGCGGCACCCTTGCGCAAGTTGTCACCGACGACCCAGCAGGCTAGACCATTCGGCGAGCCGAGATCCTCGCGGATCCGGCCGACGAAAACACCCTCGCGGCCCGTCGCCTGTCGCGCCGTCGGAAACGTCATCGAAGCGGCATCATCCAGCACCGTAATCCCAGCTTCGGCCTCCATCATCGCCCGAAACGCGGCAGCCGACAATGGTTCGCGGGTCTCCAACCAGACAGCTTCCGAGTGCCCCGTAATCACCGGCACGCGCGTGCACATCACCGA